>Ga0256837_1000105_pt1 | contig 76480 bp, 82 predicted proteins | sample 4562384metaG_FD_185976 | JGI IMG/M metagenome (GOLD analysis project Ga0256837, IMG submission 185976) | Hydrothermal vent microbial communities from Guaymas Basin, Mexico - 4561-384 | ecosystem: Environmental > Aquatic > Marine > Hydrothermal vents | place: Mexico: Guaymas Basin | collected...
TATATTAATCATTTTTAAATCTACCACTTCTTTAGGTGCAACCAAATATTTGCCTACCCCATAAGATTGCAAATCTTCAAGCTCAATTGCCTGCTGTACATCTAATCCAGAAGCCCATGTACGCCTTAAAGCGGACATACAACCTCCACAACCCAATAATTGCCCTATATCACGAGCAATTGAACGTATATATGTTCCTGCAGAACAATGAATATCTAAATCTAATTGCCAACAATTGACGCCGTTATATCTAATAGCCTTACTGTCCAATAATGTTAGCGAATAAATATGTACTTCTTTCACTGGCAATTCTAAGGGAGCTTTGCCCTGCCTTGCCATTTTATACAAGCGTTGGCCTTTAACATGAACAGCAGAGTAAGCTGGCACAGTTTGCTTAATACAACCGATTTGACTGTTTAAAACATCAGTTAAAAGCTTAATATCAGGAGCCGTTGCACCTTCACCAATTAAATTGCCCTCCAAATCATCAGTATCTGATTGTTTACCCAAAAGAATTGAGGTGGTATATTTTTTATCACTTGGTAAAAAACGTAATAAGCGAGTAGCCTTGCCAATTGCAACAGGCAAAACACCTTCAGCCATAGGATCTAATGTCCCTCCATGGCCTATTTTTTTTATACCCATTTTATGTTTTAAAATATTTAAAATACCTGCAGAACTCACGCCTAAAGGTTTATATATATTTAAAAAACCACTAATATCATCATCTGCCATAATATAAATATCCATTAAAAAAGGGCTTGCCAAAATAGCAAGCCCTCTATTTTACATATATATTTTTTAAACTAACTCTAATATAGCCTGTGAGCCATTATCGCCTAAGCGACGACGTGCTAATTTAAGAATACGTGTATAACCACCTTGGCGTTCTGCATAGTTTTTGCCAACCTCTTCAAATAATTTATGAACAGAGCGCTTGTCTTGCAATACTTGCATTGCTTGACGACGATGATGTAAATCTCCTTTTTTGGCCAATGTAACTAACTTTTCTGCTAATGGCTTTGCTTCCTTAGCTTTTTCAATGGTAGTTACGATACGACCATGTTCAATAAGACTGCGCACAAGCGAAGACTTAAGAGCTTTCACATGAGCAGTTTTACGACCTAAACGTGTACCTTTTTTTCTATGACGCATAATAGTTTCTCTCGCTTATACTAAACGTTTTCTGTTGCTGTTGGCATTCTCATACCAAAACTTAAACCCATTTCGCTAAGTTTTTCACGCAACTCGTCTAGTGATGTTTTTCCAAAATTACGAATTCTTGATAATTCAGTTTCAGTTCTTGACACTAAATCACCAAGGGTGCGAATATTAGCCTCTTCAAGACAATTAGAGACTCTTACAGAAGGATCCAAGATACGAATTGATTCTGCTAATTTAGCAGCTAATTCAGGATCTACGTCCACTTCTTCTTGAACCTCTTCTTCTAAGGCTAATCCACCTTCACTAATAGAACCCATATCAAATTCTACCATAAAAGGATTCAAATGCTTACGCAAAATAACAGCGCATTCATTTAAGGCCTCTTCTGGAGAAATACTACCGTCAGTAGTAATATCCAGTGTCAAGCGATCGTAATTTTGATCGCGTCCAACACGAGTTTTAGATACAGAATACTTAACATTTGTAATTGGGCTAAATATAGAATCAATATAAATTAAACCTAACGCCTTATCTCCACGGGTTTCATGTTCTTCAGAAGGTTCGTATCCACGACCCTTCTTCACTAAAATTTCACCATTAAAAGAGATATCTTCGGTAAGTGTTGCAATAACTAAATCTGGATTTGCTATTGAACAATTATGATCACAAATAAGATCGCCAGCTAAAATATCTCCAGCTCCTGTTTTCTCGATACGAATTACTGATGGCTCTTCACTATCTAGGCGAACAACCAATTTTTTGATATTTAACATAATTTCAGCAACGTCTTGATAAACACCATCGATAGTTGCAAATTCATGTGACGCGCCTTCGATACGTACAGCGTACGGAGCTGCACCTTCAATGCTACCTAACAAAACACGACGTAATGAATTTCCAATAGTATGCCCAAAGCCATACTCAAAAGGTTCTACTACAAAACTGCCAAAGTTATCGGTACGTGTGGCTTCATCACAAATCACTCGTGAAGGAAGCTCAAATCCGTTCCATCTAATTCTCATTCTATCTCCTAATTCGAGATCAAAATAACTAAACGCGTCGTTTCTTTTTAGGACGACAACCGTTATGAGGTAGCGGTGTTACATCCTCGATTGAACGAATCGTAAGACCACGGGTTTCAAGAGCACGGATTGCAGATTCACGTCCTGCACCTGGTCCATTGACTCTGACATCTAATTCGGCCAAGCCAAAATTACGAGCTTCTTCAGCTGCAATTTCAGCAGTGCGTTGACCAGCATAAGGTGTACTTTTACGAGAACCCTTAAAACCACATCCACCAGCTGTTTTCCAGCATAGTATATCACCTTCTTGTGTTCCAATTGAAACAATTGTGTTATTAAAACTTGCTTTAATAAATGCAACACCACGGCGCACATTTTTAGAAGTTTTTTTCTTAGTGTATTTAGCCATGCTTATCCTTTCTTACCTGTTACTGTTTTACGCTTACCTTTACGGGTACGAGCATTAGTTTTGGTACGTTGACCATTTACAGGTAATCCACGAATGTGGCGAAAACCACGGTAACACTTAATTTGACGCAAACGCGCGATGTTTTGTGATACTTCGCGGCGTAATTGACCTTCGACATTATATTGATCCGTCAACAAAGTATTAATTTTGTAAACTTCATCATCACTTAATTTGTGGGCACGCAGATTAGGATCAAGACCCATCTGGCCGATAATTTTACGCGAAGTTGTCAAACCAATACCATAAATATAAGTAAGTGAAACTTCTAAACGTTTATTATCGGGAATATCTACACCAGCTATTCTTGGCACAATACTACTCCTTAATTAACCCTGACGCTGCTTATGGCGTGGGTTGGTACAAATAACTCTAACGCTACCATGGCGTTTAATAATTTTACAGTTTTCGCAAATGCGTTTTACTGAGGCTCTAACTTTCATTTTCTTTCTCGCTTAAATTCTACCGCGTACGCGGGAGTTTCCCATAAAGCCATCATAATGATGGGTCACCAACATAGACTCAATTTTTTGAATAACATCTAATCCTACACCAACTACAATCAATAGTCCAGTGCCACCAAAAAAACCAGTCACTGCATAGGAGACATTAAATCCTTTAATCATAAAAAGAGGCATAATTGCAATAGCCGCAAAAAATATTGCGCCAGCAAAAGTTATGCGTGTCATGATATATTCTAAAAAATCTGCAGTAGCTTTTCCAGGACGAATACCAGGAATAAAACTACCATTTTGTTTCATGTTTTCACCAATTTCTTTTGGATTAAAGATTATTGCAGTATAGAAAAAACAGAAAAATATTATAAGCACAACGTAAGCAGTATTATATAAAAAAGACTGCATACCGAAGAGCTCTGGATAATCCGGCAAGAGCTGATTAAAAGCCCAAGCTGGCACTATTAACAAGGCCTGAGCAAAAATGATGGGTATTACTCCAGCATGATTTACTCTCAATGGAAGATAAGTGGTGTTACCACTATCAACACGTGAAACCTTTGCCTGTTGAACAGGCACACGACGCTGTGCTTGAGTAATAGCCACTACGCCGTAAACGATTAAAAAGAACAAAGCAACTAAAACAGCTAATTTACCTGGACCAAAACTTGAGCTTCCATCCATAGAAAAATTACTTGCTATTTCAACTACTGCTACAGGAGCAGATGAAATAATACTTGCCATAATAATCATTGATATGCCATTGGTTATACCAAAGGCTGTTATCTGCTCGCCTAACCACATTAAAAATGCAGTTCCAGCGGTCAGTGTCATTACGGAAATGATTACAAAACTAATACCTTGTTGGTCTGGAGCTACTAGTGAAAGGCTATTGCCTCCCCCACTCTGTAAACCAACAGCTAAGAAAGTTGCCTGTATCATACAAATACCAATGGTAGCATAGCGGGTCCATTGACTAATTTTACGACGACCTGATGGTCCCTCCTTCGAAACAGCTTCCAAAGCTGGTATCACCTGAGTCAGCATTTGAAAGATAATCGAAGCAGATATATAAGGCATTATTCCTAAAGCAAAAACGGTAGCATTTCGTAAACCACCACCGGAAAACATGTTTATCATTCCAACAAATTTACCAAAATCACCTTCGGTTAATTTTTTGAAATAAAACTCAAGAGCCGCGCTATCAATTCCAGGAAGAGTTACAAATGTTCCCAAACGATAAACGGCAACTAACGCCAGCGTAATTAATATACGCTGACGCAAGTCTTTAATCTTGAATACGTTGATGATGGATTCCATATTAAATTAATTAACCTTGAACCTTAGTTGTTCCACCAGCTGCTTCAATTTTAGATAAAGCACCTTCTGTGAATTTGGCAGCAACAACTGTCAACTTCTTGGTCAAATCACCATTGCCTAATACTTTTAAGCGAGCCTCACCTTTTTTGATGATGCCTTTTGCTAATAGCATTTCAGCTGTAACTTCTGTGCCATTATCAAAAATTTCTAAGGCACTAACATTTATTGTGCGGAACAATTTCATATAACGTTTATTAGTAAAACCAATTTTAGGAATACGCCTAAACAATGATGTCGTACCACCTGCAAATGTCATCTTAATAGACGCACCTGTACGTGATTTCTGACCATTAGCACCGCGACCTGCAGTCTTGCCCCAACCAGAAGATTCGCCACGACCTATACGACGACGCTTCTTGTGTGCAGACCATTCATTTTTAGCTTGAGATAAATTCATAATTACTCTCTTAAAGTTTTACACCACGAAGGCGTTCAACATGCTCTTTAGTTTTTAATTGATTCAAAGCCTTAACTGTTGCTTTAGCAACATTCATAGGATTCCGAGAACCATATACTTTAGTAAGTACATCTTTTATTCCGGTAGCTTCCACTAAATCACGTACCGCAGCTGATGCAATTACACCTGTTCCAGATGAAGCAGGGATAAGTCGAACATAAGATGTTCCTACCTTAGCTTCAACTTGAAAAGGTATGGTATCACCACTTAATGCAACTTTACGGATATTTTTTCTACCATCCTTACTAGCTTTTTGTATGGCACCAGCAACCATGCTGTCTTTACCATAACCAATACCAACATTGCCATTGCCATCACCGACAACCACTGTTGCTGCAAAGCTGAAACTACGTCCGCCTTTAGCTACAGAAGCATTGCGATTGATATGTACAACGCGTTCGTCGTATTCTATACCGTCTGACTTCTTTTCATTACGTTTATCATTACGTCTGTCTTGTTTTGCCATATTTAATCCTTAAAAGTCTAGACCACCCTCGCGGGCTCCATCGGCTAAAGCCTTAACACGGCCATGATAAAGATAACCAGAGCGATCGAACACTACTTTCTCAATATTCTTTTCTTTGGCTAGCTCGGCAATCATTTTGCCAAGTTCAGCTGCTGCACTCATATTTCCTTTAGATCCACTTATGCGTTCGGCAACACTTTTAGAAAGAGTTGATAACCCAACCAAAGTTTGTCCTGTTTCGTCATTAATGATTTGCACTGACATATTTTGCAGTGAACGATTAACACTCATACGAGGACGCAAAGCAGTTCCAGACACACTATTTCTAATATGCCATTTACGACGCTGTTTAAGCATTTTTTTTCTTTTTTGCTGTTTCATTTCGTTAGCCTACCTTATTTAGCAAAAGACTTACCCGCTTTACGACGGATAATTTCATCAGAATAACGAATACCTTTACCTTTATATGGTTCAGGTTTACGAATTGCGCGAATATCAGCAGCTGTTTGTCCTAATACTTGTTTGTCACAACCTTTTAGGATTATTTCAGTATTACTTGGTAATTCAGCACTAATGCCTTCGGCCAATTCATGTATTACAGGATGACAAAAGCCTATCTGAAATTCAATCTTTCTACCTTTTAAGGCAGCACGATAACCAACACCTTCTATAAGAAGTCTCTTGGTAAACTGTTCACTTACACCAATAACCATATTAGTTATTAGTCGATAATAAGTGCCCTGTAGGGCTTTTTGAGAAACATCCTCTTGGTCAGTGCGATCCACAGTTAGACTATTTCCATCTTCGGCAACAGTAGCAGTAATACCACCTGTCAAATCTAGTGTTAGTTCACCGTGTTTGCCCTTGACCGTTATGGAGTTTCCGCTCATTACGGCGTCTACTCCAGCAGGAAGCATCATGGGTTTTTTAGCGATTCTTGACATTATATTCCTTAAAAGACGGTCGCGAGGATTTCGCCACCAACTGCCCTTTGACGACACTCTTTGTCGCTTATAATACCTTGTGAAGTGCTTACGATATCGATACCAAAACCATTGCGCACAGGGCGTAATTGATCTTTAGTGGCATACATACGACATCCAGGCTTAGATACACGTTTAATTTCAGTTATTACGCGTTCTTTTTCTTCACCATACTTCAAGGTTATCTTGATAGAGTTCTGAGGTTTTGCTTCAACGATTTGAAAATCATTGATAAAACCTTCTTTCTTAAGTACTTCCAACATTCCAATTTTTACTTTGGATGCAGGTACTTCAGTATGATTATATCCACGCATATTAGCATTGCGGATACTAGTCAACATATTAGCGATGGGGTCACTTAAGCTCATTGCTACTCCTTACCAGCTCGACTTACGAACACCTGGGATTTCTCCCTCTAGTGCCAGTTTGCGAAAACAACATCTACAGATTTTAAATTTGCGATAGACCGAACGAGGGCGACCACAAAGCTGACAACGAGTATATTCGCGTGAGCTAAACTTCTGCTTTTTATTACACTTTTCAATTAGTGCTTTTCTAGCCATCTTGATCCTTTATTTCTTACGAAATGGAAAACCAATGGCTTCCATTGTCGCTAGAGATTTTTCAGCGTTAGAATTTTCAAAAACTAAAGTAATATCCATGCCAAATTCTTGATCGACATCAGCAATACTTAGTTCTGGGAAAATTGATTGCTCGGCAACTCCTAAAGAGAAATTACCAGCCTTATCGAAAGATTTACGGCTATAACCGTTAAAATCACGAATTCTAGGCATTGCAAGGGACATAAAGCGATCTAGGAAATTGTACATGCGTTCACCACGCAATGTTACACGAGTTCCAACGGCATCGCCTTCACGAAGTTTAAAGTTAGAAACTGACATTCTAGCCTTGATTACAACAGGTTTTTGACCTGTGATTTTACCCAAAACAGTTTGTGCAGACTCAAAACGCTTTGCTTCGTTTTTAGCTTGACCCATGCCAATATTTAAACAAATTTTGTTTAATTTTGGCGCGGCCATTTTATTTTTGATTCCAAAAGATTCACAAATCTTTGGAACAACTTCAGTGTTGAATTTTTCTTGTAGTCTAGACATTATCTTTCTACCTACTTGGCAGCACGTTTTGCGTCATAAACGCTTTTTAACTGCACATTAGAAATATGAATAGGACATTCTTTTTCAATGCGACCACCTTTTGGGTTAGCCTGCGTTGGTTTTAAATGCCTAAAACGTTTATTAACACCTTCGACAATAACTTTATTACTGTCGACCAGAACTTGAAGAACTGCACCTGTACGGCCTTTATTAGCACCGGCAATTACAGTTACCTCTTCACCTTTTTTAATTTTATTAGCCATCATATACTCCTAGACAACTTCTGGTGCGAGGGAAACAATCTTCATAAAAGAACCTTTACGTAACTCACGAGCTACTGGTCCAAAAATTCTTGTTCCGCGAGGAGCACCGTTACCGTCTAAAATTACAACAGAATTGGTATCAAAACGAACAGTTGTTCCGTCGGGGCGTCTTATATCTTTCTTGGTGCGAACTATCACACCTTTTACCACTTCACCCTTCTTAACCGCAGAACGGGGCATGGCCTTCTTTACACTCATCACAATGACATCACCAATCTTAGCGTAACGACGCTTTGAGCCTCCAAGTACCTTAATGCACATGCATTCTTTAGCACCTGAATTATCGGCAACATCGAGTCTTGTTTGCATTTGTATCATAACAATTCTCCTGCGTTATAATTTAACGCTTTTTGCCTTTTCAGTGATAGAAACCAAACGCCAACGCTTAGATTTACTCATAGGACGTGTCTCCATGAATTGAACCTTATCGCCAACGAGGCTTTCATTTTTTTCGTCGTGCATAACAAAACGGCTATGACGTCTCATCACCTTCCCATATTTGGGATGACGAGCTTGACGTTCAACTTCAACCACACGGGTTTTGTCCATTTTATCTGTAACCACGGTACCTAGCATTATTTTACGTGTAGAACGTTCTGCCATGGTTTAATCCTTTTTCTCTAATTCGCGTTCACGGATAACCGTTTTAACACGAGCAATGTCTTTTTTTATTACACCAAGTCGTGACACAGCCACGTCTTGAGAAGCAGTAGCAAGTTGAAAACGAAGATTAAATAACTCTTTTGCAAGAGAACCTTCGAGACTTACTAATTCATCGGCACTTTTGCTACGAATCTCAGATGGTTTCATCGTTATACCTCTTTACCATTCTAACTCTAATTGGAAGCTTATGTGCTTGACGACGAAATACTTCACGAGCAATTTCTTCAGAAACACCTTTAAGCTCAAAAAGTATAGTGCCAGGCTTAACAACAGCCGCCCAATAATCAACTTCACCTTTACCTTTACCCATTCGTGTTTCTGCAGCTGTTGCAGTAACAGGTTTATGAGGAAATATGCGAATAAACAATTTGCCTTCACCACCTGTAAAATGTGCACAAGTTAGACGACAAGATTCAATTTGACGACCAGAAATCCAAGCGTTTTCTAAAGATTGCATTCCATAATCGCCATAAGCAACATAGTGACCTTTGGCAGCTACACCTTTGTTAGAGCCGCGCATTTGTTTACGGTATTTAACTCGCTTTGGCATTAGGGCCATTTTTGCTCCGTTCCTCTGCGTTACTCATATCAAGAATTCCTTTGAATATCCAAACCTTTACACCTAAGTCTCCATAGGTTGTAATTGCGTTTGTATAACCATAATCAATATCGGCATCCAAAGTAGACAGCGGCAATGCTCCCTCTTGAATAACCTCAGCACGTGCGATGTCCGCTCCATTTAAACGACCAGCAACACGGATTTTAATACCCAATGCACCTGATTCCATAGAGAGATCACGAGCTCTTTGCATAACACGGCGAAAAGATCCGCGGCGTTCCAACTGTTGAGCAATATTGGCAGATACCAATTTTGCATCTAAAGAAGGTTTAGCAACTTCATTGATTTTGATGTTTACCTTGCATTTTGTTAGCTTGGCAACTTCAGCGCGTAAAGCATCGATATCACGACCTTTAGGACCTATAATAAGTCCTGGACGTTCGGTGCTAATGGTCATTACGAGTTCTTCATCACCACCGATTGGGCGGCGTTCGATCTCGATCTTAGAGATACCAGCGTGTGATAACTTCTTGTTAGTGAAGCGTTTGATCTTTTGATCTTCTACGAGCTTATCGCCAAACTCGTACTTACTGGCACTCCAACGGGATTTCCAAGGACGTGTATATCCAAGACGAAATCCGTAGGGATGTGTTTTTTGTCCCACCTACTACTCCTTTCCTGATGAAAGTTCAATGGTTATATGGCTAGTTCGCTTACGAATCGGTGTCGCGCGCCCCTGAGCCCTTGCAATAAAACGATGGATGGTGGGTCCTTCGTCGGCGAATGCCTTGCTGATGAACAAATCATCCACATTAGGATCATCTTTTTCAACAGCATTGGCCACGGCAGATTTAACTACCTTTGTTATCATATAAGCCGCACGTTTTGGCAAGCTATCTAGAATCTCTAACGATTGATTGGCATTTTTACCACGAATCGCATCAAGAACTAAACGTACCTTACGAGCTGACATACGAGCATTTTTATGTTGTGCTACATAACTCATTCTTTACCCTTATTTTTTCTTATGTCCACGGAATGTGCGTGTTGGCGCAAATTCACCTAATTTGTGACTTACCATCATTTCAGTAATAGCGACATCAACAAATTTGTTACCACAATGAATTGAAAAAGTACAACCAACAAAATCTGGGATAATTGTACAGGCTCGAGCCCAAGTCTTAATGGGTTTTTTATTTCCCTCAGCTTTAGCTTTCTCAACTTTTTTAATTAACTTGAGGTCAACTGCGGGACCTTTTTTTATAGATCTACTCATTAGGATCTCCCACGACGATGTCGCACAACAAATGTATTAGTAAGTGATTTAGCTTTTCTGGTACGACCACCTTTGGCGTATATACCAGTTGGAGAACAAGGATGTCCACCAGAGTTACGGTCTTCACCACCACCCATTGGGTGATCAACTGGATTTTGAGCTGTACCACGAACTGTTGGCCTCCAACCTCTCCAGCGATTACGTCCAGCCTTACCCTGTTTTACTAAAGAATAATCTTTATTTCCAACAGTACCGACTGTAGCGCGAGCTAATCCTGAGATACGTCTAACAGCACCAGATGGCAATGTAACTTGAACCCAAGTACCATCTTCATCTTTAGCTGATAATTTTGCCCACGAACCGGCACTACGCGCCAAACTAGCGCCTTTACCAGGTTCCGTCTCAACAGCATGTATAGTATACCCTACTGGTATATTACGCATTTCCATTGCATTTCCAACCTCTGGTTCAACTTTTGAACCACTTAGCAAAACTTGACCTACTTCAAGATTTTGTGGCGCAATAATATAACGTTTTTCACCATCGGCATAATGCAAAAGAGCAATGTTTGAAGAACGATTTGGATCATATTCAATAGTAGCAACAGTGGCTGGCACATTATCTTTAGTACGCTTAAAATCAATAATACGATACTTACGAGCATGACCGCCACCGCGATGACGTACTGTTATGCGACCTGTATTATTACGGCCGCCGTTTTTCTTTAAGGTTTCAACGAGGCTTTTTTCTGGTGTATCAGTAGTGATTTCTGCGAAATCAAGACTGGTCATGCCACGTCTTCCTGGTGTATTTGGCTTATACTTTTTCATTTTATACGAACTCTATTGAGTTATCCTTATTCAAAGTAACATAAGCTTTTTTCACTTGTGCGCTGCGTCCGTAACCACCTTTACGATTGCGACGCTTTGCAGCGTGACAAACAATAGTGCGTACATTTTCAACTTTTACAGAAAAAAGCTCTTCTATAGCTTTTCCAATTTGGATCTTATTGGCACGCTTATCAACCTCAAAAGGATACGTATTTTGAGTATTGATCATAGTCATGCCCTTTTCACTTACGATAGGACGTTTTACAATTTCATGTGCTTTCATTATTTAGCCGCCTTTTCAACTGCTTGAGTTATACCTTCTTTAGAGAAGATAGTAACTTCATTGTTGAGAATATCATAAGCATTTAATTCAGATGCAACCCGAACTTCAACACGAGGAATATTACGAAAACTTTTTACAAGATTTTCATTATAACCTTCTGAAACAACTAAAACACGTTTAGATGCTTTGAAATTATTCAGAATTGCTACTGCTTCTTTGGTTTTTGGAGCTGCAAAATCAAATGCATCAATTACTTTAACCTGAGAGTCTTGAACTTTAGAAAGAAGAGCCGATCTAACAGCAGCTTGTTTCATTTTCTTAGGAATTGTAACACTAAAATCGCGCGTACGAGGCCCCATTGCAACAGCACCGCTTCTATGATGAGGAGCACCCTTACGACCTTGTCTTGCATTACCAGTACCTTTTTGTTTAAAGGCCTTTTTAGACGAATAAACCAAATCACGTCTTGTCAACGTATTAGCATTACCCTGACGCTGATTAGCTTCATGAGCAACCACAACTTGTTTAAGAACCACGTGATTTACTTCTTCACCTAACTTAGTTATATCTACGACCAAGGTATCAACCTTTTCACCGTTTTTATTTAATACTTCTAGTTCCATTTTCTATTCCTTAGCCTAACTTATTGGTTGAACGAATAAAAACATGTCCACCCTTGGGTCCTGGGACACCGCCCTTAACCACAATAAGAGACTTTTCGACGTCGATTTCAAGAACTTGTAAATTACGCATAGTAATACGTTTATTTCCGTATTGACCTGGCATTTTCTTACCCTTGATAGTTTTTCCTGGATCTGCACACATTCCGATAGAGCCTGGCTTTCTTTCCCAATCTCCACCATGCGATGCACGACCACCTCCGAATCCCCAGCGTTTTACAACACCAGAAAAACCGCGGCCTTTAGAAACACCCACAACATCGACGCTAGCAACATCAGCAAAGATGTTTACGTCTAAATCTTTCTCAACGTCAACTTCTTGACCATCATCAAGACGTACTTCACGTACAACTTGTTTAACAGCCTTACCGTTCTTAGCAGCCTTACCCGCTTCTGGTTTATTAATACGTGATTTTTTCTTGTCACCAAAACCAATTTGGATCGCACTGTAACCATCCTTTTCAACCGTCTTGACCTGCAAGATTGGACAAGGACCTGCTTCAATTACTGTAGCCGGCACCAACTTACCATCTACAAAAAGATGAGTCATACCAAGCTTTTTTCCTAAAATTCCAGTCGCCATAATACTTCCTAGAATTTCTCTTTCAAACTAATTGAAATACCAGCCGGCATAGTCAAACGACCAACAGCATCAATAGTTTTAGGGGTCAAATCAAGCAAATCGACTAAACGTTTATGAGTACGAGCCTCAAATTGTTCACGCGACTTCTTGTTAACATGCGGAGAACGCAATACTGTATAACGTTCTATCCTTGTTGGAAGTGGGATTGGACCTGCGACCTTGGCTCCAGATTTCTTAGCTGTTTCAACAATGTCAAAAGTAGCTTTATCTAGTAGCTCATGATCATAGGCTTCAATCTTTATCCGGATTCTTTCTCCAGCCATAAGATCTTTTTCCTTTAATAAGGACCCATTGGATCAAAAAAAACACCCTCACACATTTGAGGGCCATGTAATATATCGTTTTAAAATATATTTGCAATAAATTTTATTTTTTTATTAAAAAAAATAGCCCTCTTTATTTGAGGGCTATTTTTTAAGAATAAATATTTTATTTATTTTTTAGGACGTTTTGCACCATACTTTGAACGACCTTGTCTGCGCGACTCTACACCTGTAGCATCATAAACACCGCGCACAACGTGATAACGCACACCTGGAAGATCACGAACACGACCACCACGCACCAATACGATACTATGCTCTTGTAAATTATGACCTTCACCACCGATATAGGCAGTTATTTCTTTCCCGTTAGAAAGACGAACACGCGCAATCTTACGCAATGCCGAATTAGGCTTCTTTGGGGTTTGAGTTTTCACCTGAGTACATACACCACGCTTAAAAGCACAGCTTTCAAGCACAGGTGAATTAGAACGTTTTTTTACTTTAACGCGACCCTTACGGACCAGTTGATTAATTGTTGGCATTTACCAATTCTCCTTCAGTTTCTAAATCAGTTTTAACTTCTTCTTCAAGGATTTCAGGTGCTTGAATTTTAAGCGGAGCCTTGAAAAGAGATTGTAATCCCGTTCCTGCAGGAATTACATGTCCCAGTATAACGTTTTCTTTTAAACCGACAAGGTTATCTACCTTACCAGTAATAGCGGCATCAGTCAAAACCTTAGTAGTTTCTTGGAATGAAGCTGCCGATATAAAACTCTGGGAATTAATAGCCGCCTTAGTAACACCTAATAATGCTGGTGTTCCTGTGGGTGGCTGTTTTTTTGCTTCGATAAGACGCGCAACCTCAGATTTGAATAGCCATTTATCGACTTCTTCATTTGCAAGGAAACGACTATCTCCGGGATCTTCAACGTGAACCTTAGACAATTGGGCACGATTAATAATTTCTATATGCTTATCATCGATTCGCACGTTCTGGGTTGAGTATACACCTTGAACTTCTTTTAATAGATAACGTTGCAATTCTTCTTCACCCAAAATAGCAAGAATATCCTGCAAAACTAAAGGTCCATCAACTAGACCTTCACCTTTTTTAATAGGATCTCCAGTATGTACTCGCAAGTGCTTACCTTGAGGTATCAAATACTCTTTAGTAATGTCCGCATCTACGTTAGAAACTCTAACTACGCGTTTACCACGTTTTTTGTCACCTATTTCCACAATGCCGTCTATTTCAGATAGAATTGCTGGCTCTTTAGGTTTTCGAGCTTCAAATAACTCTGTTACACGTGGTAAACCACCAGTAATATCCTGAGTACCTGCAATCTCACGAGGTGTTTTTGCCAAGACTGCACCAGCTTTTATCTCGGTACCTTCTTGCGCCTCTAAATGCGCTTTCTCTTGGATTCCATATATGCCCGCAACTTCACCATCTGCAGTTTCAATTACAATTTGAGGATGATAGTCACCTTTATGTTCCATAATAACAGAACGTTTAATACCACTGGTATCAACTTCTTCTTTCATAGTAATATCCGCTATAATATCTTCATAACGCACCTTACCTGCATGCTCTGAAATAATAGGCACCATATGTGGATCCCATTTAGCAAGAACATCTTTAGATTTGACTTTATCACCATTAGCAACAGGTATTTCCGCACCTGTTGGAACAGCGTATCTTTCAATCTCACGACCTTTAGTATCTTGTACTGCAATGAAACCATTACGATTTAATACTAATGACTTACCTTCCTCATTGAACACTGTTTTTAAATTGTCATAAACAACAATTCCAGATTTCTTAGCATGAAACTCTGACTCTTGCAATGCACGAGAGGCAGTTCCACCAATGTGGAAAGTACGCATGGTAAGCTGAGTTCCTGGCTCTCCAATTGACTGCGCTGCAATAATTCCAACTGCCGTTCCAGGTTCAACCATAGAACCAGTAGAAAGCATCATACCATAACATTTAGCACAAATACCCCTATCAGCCTCACAAGTTAAAGGTGAACGCACACGTATCTTGTCATAATTTAACGCTTCAATCTTTTTAGCTATTTCTTGAGTAATTAATTCTGACTCTTTAACAATCACTTCACCGGTTACAATATCAACAATTGTATCTCTAGCAACACGACCATAGATATTTGTACTCAAAGATACATCAATCTCGTCTCCACGATATACGACTCCTTTAGTAATACCCCTAAGAGTACCACAATCAGTCATAGTAATTACCTGGTTTTGAGAAACATCAACTAATTTACGCGTTAAATAACCTGAATCCGCTGTTTTTAAAGCAGTATCAGCCAAGCCCTTTCGTGCACCGTGTGATGATGAAAAGTACTCGAATCCACGTAAACCTTCTTTAAAGTTTGATTTAATAGGAGTCTCAATAATATCACCATTAGGCTTAGCCATCAATCCACGCATACCAGCTAACTGACGAATCTGCTGTTTAGAACCACGAGCTCCAGAATCCGCCATAATATAAACAGGATTCATAGGACCATCATCATTCGGCATCTGATCTTTAAGAGTTTGCATCATAGACTCACCAATTTGTTCTGTAACATGAGTCCAAATGTCAATAATTTGATTGTAACGCTCCATACGGGTTAAAGCACCCATCTTAAAATCACGCTCAATCTTTTTAACTTGTTTATCACCAGCCGCTAACAAAGTAGCTTTATCATCAGGTATTACCATATCAGCATGGCCAAAAGAAATACCCGCAAGAGTTGCTTGCTGATAACCAAGCGATTTTAAATCATCAATCAATTTAATTGTTGGAATACGACCATTTATAGCATAACAATCGGCAATCACATCTTTAAGAACACCTTTTTTCATAGCCTTATTATAAAAAGGCATATTTTTTGGTAAAATGTTATCAAAAATAACGCGACCAACCATAGTTTCAACTAAACGACCTTTTCCACCACTAATTGAACCATCAGTTAAGACTTTACGACCTTCTTCTAAACCTATCAAAATTCGATCATGAATTTTAATTACATTTTGAGCATAAGCCATCAAAACTTCTTCATTGTTACTGAAAATCTTTGTAGCTTCCTTACTACCGTTTGGTAAGCCTGTAATAAAGTAACAACCCAATACTATATCCTGTGAAGGACTTAGCGTAGGTTCGCCAGAAGCAGGTGAAAAAATATTTTGCGGAGCCATCATCAGTAAGAAAGCTTCAACCTTTGCCTCTTGAGACAACGGTAAATGCACAGCCATCTGATCACCATCAAAGTCCGCATTAAAACCACCACAAACTAAAGGATGCAACTGAATAGCCTTACCTTCAATTAAAACTGGTTCAAAAGCTTGAATTCCAAGACGATGCAATGTTGGTGCTCGATTAAGCATTACAGGATGATTTTTAATCACATCTTCTACAATGCCCCAAATTTCCTCATCTTGTCTATCAATCATCTTGCGAGCACTCTTAATAGTGTCACATAAACCACGATCTTTCAACCTGCGAATAATAAATGGTTGATAAAGTTCCAAGGCAATGCGTTTAGGCAATCCACATTGATGCAATTTTAATTCAGGTCCCACAACAATTACAGAACGGGCTGAATAATCCACACGCTTACCTAATAAATTGCCACGGAATCTACCCTGCTTACCTTTAATCATATCAGTTAATGATTTCAGAGGACGATTACCTGTTCCCAATACAGCACGCTTACAACGAGCATTATCAAATAAAGCATCAACTGCTTGTTGTAGCATACGTTTTTCATTTTTGATAATAATTTCTGGAGCATTTAAATCCATTAGATTTTTCAATCTATTATTACGATTAATTACTCGCCTATACAAATCATTCAAATCACTTGTAGCAAAATTACCTGATTCCAAAGGAATAAGAGGTCGCAATTCAGGAGGTATAACGGGTATCACATTAAATATCATATCTTCTGGTTTATTTAATGATTCACCAAAGGCCTCTACTATGCGCAAACGTTTGATAATATTCTTTTTAGTTTGTTGAGATTTTGTTTTTTCAAAATTTTCTCTTAACTCTACTGCCATTTTAACAACGTCAATAGTAGATAAAATATCACGTATTGCTTCTGCACCCATAGCTGCACGGAACTCTGCACCAAACTTAGCACGAGTTTCTGCATACTCTTCTTCAGAAAGTATTTCACAAAATTTCAACGGAGTATCACCCGTTTCAATAACTATATATTTTTGGAAATAAATAACTTGCTGTAAATCAATTGTTTTAATGTCTAGCAAATTAGCAATTTTAGAAGGAATAGCCTTAAAAAACCAAATATGCGCAACTGGAGCAGCTAAATTAATGTGCCCCATTCTTTCACGACGCACTTTAGACCTAACTACAGATACGCCACAACGGTCACAAGTAATACCTTTATATTTGATACCTTTATGCTTGCCACAAAAACATTCCCAGTCCTTAGTAGGCCCAAAAATCTTTTCACAAAACAAGCCGTCACGTTCTGCACGGAACGAACGGTAATTGATAGTTTCTGGTTTTTTAACTTCACCATGACTCCAAGACCGCACTTCCTCAGCTTTGGCAATAGATATACAAACTCGTGCAATATCATTAATTTTATCTATTTCACCTGTTTCAGGGGCTGCAGCTTCAACAGCGTCTGCCAACTCTGTTCCCGCGAAAATATCTTCTGTATCTGATTGATGTTTTTCAGTACGTAAATTTAAACCCAAACCACGGATTTCATTAACTAATACTTGAAAAGAAACTGGAGTACCAGATTCTAAAACATTTTTTCCTCGAATCATAGATTCGTATATTTTTGTTCTTCCATCAACATCGTCAGATTTTACAGTCAAAAGTTCTTGTAAAATAGATGCTGCTCCATAAGCCTCTAAAGCCCAAACTTCCATTTCTCCAAAACGCTGACCACCCATTCTAGCTTTACCGCCTAATGGTTGTTGCGTAATCAAAGAATAAGGACCTGTACCACGTGCATGAATTTTGTCTTGCACTAAATGATGCAATTTCAACATATACATCACGCCAACAGTTGTACGTTGTTTAAACTTCTCACCCGTACGACCATCATAAAGTTGTGATTTACCGCTTGGATTCATGCCCGCTTCGTTTAAAGCTTCGGCTATATCCTCTTTATTAGCACCAGTAAATACTGGAGTAATAGCTTGATATCCCATTAGCTTAGCTGCAAAGCCTAAGTGAGTTTCCAAAATCTGACCGACATTCATTCGCGATGGTACGCCTAACGGATTTAAACATATATCAACGGGAGTACCATCTTCCAAGAATGGCATATCTTCTTGAGGCATTACCCTTGATACAACACCTTTATTTCCGTGTCGACCCGCCATTTTATCACCAGCTTGTAATTTTAACTTTCTAGCAACATAAACTTTAACAAGCTCTAACACTCCATGAGGAAGTTCATCACCATAACGCAAGTTATTTAATGCTTTCTCTTTTTCTGCACACAAAGCTGACACACCTGCATCATACTCTAAAATTGCATCTTTACATTGCCTTTCCTTGCCAGGTTCAAATTTAATATCTTCAACCTTCAAACTCTCTGAAATAGCAATGTACTCATCAGCTTTAAGACCCATAGGTAAAACACCAACCTTACGACCTTTAACATCAACAAGAGGTGCCCCATTAAGTTCTTCAAGTGTAGCAAATTTTTTCTTAATTAATTTAATAATTTTCTCATTACTCTCTTCGCGTACAACCTTAAGTTTTGCTGTCGGAGCTCTACGTCTTGGTGCGCCATCTTCACCGCCACCATTTCGCTTAAACTTCTTAACATTAACTACAGTGCCAATAACACCTGGTTTAACGCTCAAAGAATCATTTTTTACATCTTCAGCTGATTTACCGAAAATTGAATATAATAATTTTTCTTCTGGCGTTAAATCGCTTTTAGATCTCGGTGCAATTTTCCCTACTAAAATATCTCCAGGATTAACTTTAGTACCAATAGCTACTACGCCACTGTCATCTAAATTTGCCAAGGCGTCTTCTGGAACATTAGGTATATCACGAGTAAATTCTTCTTGACCTAACTTAGTCGCCCTAATTTCAGCAGAAAAACACTCTATATGAATAGAAGTAAATGTGTCATTTTTTAATAAATTTTCATTTACTAAAATAGCGTCTTCAAAGTTATAACCTTCCCAAGGTACAAACGCCACTGTAATGTTTTTACCTAAGGCCAAAACACCACCGTCAGTTGCAGGGCCGTCCGAAATAACCTGTCCAGCACTAACCTTTTCACCAACTTTTACCAATGGTTTTTGATTAATACAAGTACGCTCATTCAAACCCTCAAACTTACGCAATTTATATTCTTTGTCACCTATCACAATTAAATTAGATTGAACTTTTGTAACTGTCCCTGCTTCCTCAGCAATGACAATCATTCCAGAATTTTTAGCAATTTCTGCCTCCATTCCTGTAGCAACCCAAGGTTGTTCAGTACGCAACAAAGGCACTGCTTGACGTTGCATATTAGATCCCATCAATGCACGATTAGCGTCATCATGCTCTAAGAAAGGTATCAAAGAAGCTGATACACCAACCAATTGTTTAGTTGATATATCCATTAATGTAACTTTTGATGAAGCAACTAATTTTACATCTTGTTGATTTCTAACTAATACTTGATCAGGAACAATACGATTACCGTCCATCTCAACGTCTGCTTGCACAATAAATTGATCTTCTTCTTCATCAGCACGCATTTCTACTAATTCATCGGTAACGCACCCGTCTACTACCTTACGATAAGGAGTTACAATAAATCCCATATCATTTATAGATGCATAAATAGATAAAGACACAATCAAGCCAATATTAGCGCCCTCTGGTGTCTCAATAGGACATACTCGCCCGTAATGAGACATGTGAACATCTCGCACCTCAAAGCCTGCGCGTTTACGATTAAGACCACCTGGCCCCAAAGCAGAAAGTCTGCGTTCATTTGTTAACTGCGAAAGCGGGTTTGATTGATCGACAATATGAGATAATTCACCGCGACTAAAGAAATACTCAATAGCTGATGAAACAGCCTGGGACTGAACCAATGAACGAGGAGTTAAACGATCCTCGTTTTTTAAAGTCATTTTTTCTTTAACACCACGAGTTAAACGCAATAATCCACGTTGTATTTCCATGCCTAACATCTGATCTATTGTTCGCACACGACGATTACCTAAATGATCGATATCATCTAAATGCGCGCCGTTACTTCCCGAACGTATATCAAGCAAATATTGAACAATGCCTTGCATATCAGTTTGAGTCAAAGTAAAAATTTGTTCGTCTACATTGACATTTAACTTACGATTTAAACGAAATCGACCAATATTTCCTAAATTATAACGAGAAGGATTCTCAAATCTTTCTTCAAATAATTCTCTCGCTTTATCAATAGGAGCCGGACTACGAGGGCGTACTTGCTGATATATTCTAATTTTGGCTTCGTCGGCACTTTTTGTAGTATCCTGACGAATAGTATTCAATAACAAATCATCTTTAACTTCTTTAATAACAGAAAAACTTTTCAGTCCTGTTGACTCAATAGCTGCTATCATTTCTTCAGGAATCACTTCTTTTGACTCAAGAAGAACCTCACCCGTATTAGGATCGATAATATCTTCAACTAAAACACAGTTCGCCAATTGTTTGTAATCTGATTTTGAATTAATATTTATAGTTTCCACATTATAAAAACATGAAAGAATATCCTTATCGCTACTATTTTCACCCATGGTAGCGCGTAAAAAACAAGTGGCAACTACTTTGACACGTTGATCAATTTTTAAACGTAAAATATTACGATTAGTAACTTCCAACTCCATCCATGAGCCCATTTCAGGTATAATGCGACAAGTAACTAATTTTTGACCTGATGGATGTGTAATTTCTGCAAAATCCACTCCTGGAGAACGCTGAATTTGTGATACGACAACGCGTTCAGCACCATTTATCAAAAATTCACCGCCACCTATCATTTTGGGAACTTCACATAAATAGATAGATTCTTCGACTGACTCATCGTCACGTGTAAAACGCAACCAAAGTTTAAGTGGATATGAATAGGTTAGACCTAAATCTCTACACTGTTGTACAGTGAAACGTGGCTCTCCCAATTCGTACTTGATGTACTCAAGAGCCATCGAGCCATCATAGCTCGATATGGGGAATAGCTCGCTAAATATTTTTTCGAGGCCTACATGTTGACGATCACAATATAGAACATCTTTTTGGAGGAAGGATTGATAAGACTTTCGCTGAATATCAGTTAATGTTCCAACTTTTGCGATAGATTCAACCTTTTTACCGTAGTGACGGATTTCCATCCGGACTCCTTAAGTAACAATTATTTTATTATATGAAAGAACTATAGGAGACCACCTCGTCGAGGGGTCTCCTATAGAGAAAAGTAACTTATTGTGTTACGCAATACTACTTAAGCTCAACAGTAGCTCCAGCTTCTTCAAGTTCTTTCTTAAGCTTTTCAGCTTCGTCTTTTGAAGCGCCTTCTTTAATTGTAGCAGGTACAGCTTCAACCATTTTCTTAGCATCGGCTAAACCAGCACCAGTAATACCACGAACTACTTTAATAACACCAATTTTTTTCTCACCGAAAGATGTCATTACTACATCAAATTCAGTTTTTTCTTCAGCAGCTTCAGCACCACCTGCAACAGGCATCGCCATTGCAGCCATTGGAGCAGCAGCAGATACGCCAAATTTATCTTCTAAGGCTTTAACCATATCAGCAAGTTCAATAACAGACAACTCAGCGATTTGATCAATAAGTTTTTGCACTGCTTCACTTACTTCTACTGCTTCTTTTGTTTCTTCAGACATTTTATTCTCCGTTGAATATATTTATATATATTTATTTAAATTTAAAAATTAAGCTTCTTCGTTTTTGTCTTTAATGGCATTAAGCACATTTCCGAGACCACGGATAGGACCTGCAAGTACAGTGGCCAATCCAGTTATAGGACCGTTCATCACACTTAACAATTGAGATAGTAAAATTTCGCGTGGTGGAATTTTTGCTAATTTAGCAATATCCTTATCGGTCATTAACTCACCTAAACAAAAACCACCTTTAACTACCACCGTATCATTTGCTTTTGCTAAATCACTAGCTTGTTGAGAAATAACAACAGGATCTGCGCCAGTAACAACCGCAGTTGGACCTTTACAAAACTCTGAAACACTAGCTGCATCAGTATCGCATAAAGCCACTTTTAACAAACGATTATTTACCACTCTTAATTTAGCATCAGCAGCTGCAAGTTTTTTACGGAAATTATATGTTGCCTCAGAATTCAATCTCGAACAATCAATAAAAACCATATTTTCACTAGCACCAACACTAGACTCAAAATCTTTTACTGCATAAGTATTTAGTACACTTGGCATAATTCCTCCTTACACAGCGATACTAACGCCAGGTCCCATAGTTGACGATAAACTGATACCTGAAATATAAGTACCTTTAACAGCTGTTGGCCGTAATTCTTTGATATGTTTAATAAACGCCTCAACATTCTGACAAAGTTTATCTTCATCAAAATCAGACTTACCAACAGATATTTGAATATTGCCAGCATCATCATTTCTAAATTCAACCTTACCAGCTTTAAATTCTGATATAGCATCTGCTATATTTGGAGTAACCGTTCCGCTTTTAGGGGAAGGCATTTTACCTTGAGGCCCCAAAACTTTACCTAGCTTACCTACAAAACGCATCATACTAGGATGAGCAATCACAATATCAAAATCCAACCATCCATCTGCAACTTTATTGGCTAATTCTTCACCACCAACTTCATCTGCACCTGCGTCTTTAGCTGCTTGAGCCATTGACTCGTCTACAAAAGCTATAATTTTGACATTTTTACCTGTGCCATTTGGCAAGCCAAAAGCACCACGTACTAATTGGTCCGCCTTTTTGGCATCAATTTCCAATTTTATAGCAATATCTAAATTCTCATTAAATCCAGCATTAGATGTTGATTTAACTAGCGCTACAGCATCCTTTACTGAGTAATTAATTTTCTCTTCGACCTTAGAGGCAAGAGCTTTATAGCGTTTACTGCGCTTCATTTTTACTCCTCTACCGTTAGGCCAATACTTCTAGCTGTGCCAGAAATAACTTTAAAACCAGCTTCATCACTAAAGATTCTTAAATCTTCACGTTTAGCATTAACAATTTCCATAACTTGCTCGCGCGTAACCGAGCCAACAATTTCACTACCTACATTAGAAGCACCTTTAGCTACACCAGCTGCTTTTTTAAGCAGAACTGCTGCAGGAGGACTTTTAAGTATGAAATCGAAGGAGCGATCTTCATACACAGAAATTTCTACTGGTATCACTGTACCACGAGATTCCTGCGTTCTATCATTAAACTGCTTGACAAAGTCCCCAATTGGAACTCCGTGCTGACCCAAAGCGGGACCCACTGGAGGTGCAGGCGTTGCCTGACCACCAGTGATCTGCAGTTTGATTTTGGCTTTTAAGGCTTTGCCTTTTGCTTTTGCCACTATACAAACTCCGTATTAGAACTTTTCAACCTGCCAGAACTCAAGTTCGACAGGCGTGGACCGACCAAAAATTGGAACCATTACAGTCATAGTACCCTTCTCATGATCGATTGACTCAACCGATCCTTCATAATTTTCAAACGAACCTTCCATAATACGCACATTATCTGAAATTTCAAAAATAGCTTTAGGCTTTGCCTTTTCAGCTTGAAAATCCATATCAGATTCAATACGCGCAATTTCGTCAGGACCCATAGGCACTGGCGCATCTCCACAACTATCTATAAAACCCGCTAAATTAGGGATATCTTCAAGAAAAAGCTGTGTTGTATCGTTGAATTCCATTTCTACTAAAATATAACCTGGAAAAATTTTGCGTTCAAAAACGCGTTTTTTACCAGATTTAATTTCAGAAAGACGCTCTGTAGGAACAAGAATTTTACCTATATAGGTTTGTGCTTCTGATCCATCAAGACGAGCCTCGATAGCTTCTTTTACATCAAATTCACGATCTGTATAAGTTCGTAGGGGGTACCAATTTTTAGCCATTTTGTCTCACTATATATTTCGGATTATATCCATCAGTCTAGCCACACCATTGTCCACTACGTAAACGTAGCTACCAAACAAGACACACAAAACAATAACTACAATCGTAGAATTGAATAAATCTTTTTTGGACGACCATGATACTTTGGCCATTTCAGATTGGACATCAACCAGAAAATCAACGCATCTAGGTTGTACCTGCGTGCAATAAAAACCTATAGCCAAAAAGACTACAACAATAGTTACTGCACCAACACCACCTAAGCTGACGGGATTACCTGAAACCATACCAAGCATAACATCACTAAACCAAGTATTAAATTCATTTGCAGCAAGTAGCGCAAAAAGTAATACTAAGCCTAAAACGCCCCATCTTGATATTTTTCCGTGTTCTGGTTTTATAATCATTTAGTTATCTCAAGGATTAACAAGAAAAACAGGAGTGGAGGGACTCGAACCCCCAACAATCGGATTTGGAATCCGGCGCTCTACCATTAGAGCTACACTCCTAGTTATAATTCTTATTTCTTCTTGCGCTCCTTATGCATGGTGTGGCTTCGGCAAAACTTACAAAACTTCTTAAGTTGGAGCTTTCCGGGTCCCTTGAGCTCTTTCTCAGTGTAGTAGTTGCGTTGCTTACATTCACCGCACTCTAAACAAACAATGTCGCGCATTATATGTCCTTTACTCTACGATCTTACTTACTACGCCAGCGCCAACGGTTCGTCCACCTTCGCGGATAGCGAAACGTAGATTGTCTTCCATAGCAATTGGGCTAATAAGTGTAATGATAAGTTTTAGATTATCACCAGGCATGGCCATTTCAGCATCACCCATAAGGTCTGCTGAACCAGTAACGTCAGTTGTACGGAAGTAAAACTGAGGACGGTAACCATTAAAGAAAGGAGTATGACGACCACCCTCTTCTTTTGAAAGAACATAAACCTCAGCTTCAAATTTAGTATGAGGTGTTACAGTTCCTGGTTTAATCAAACACATTCCACGTTGAATAGCATTTTTATCAACACCACGAAGAAGAAGTCCACAGTTTTCACCTGCTTGACCTTCATCTAATTCTTTATTGAACATTTCAACACCAGTACATGTTGTTGAAAGTTTTTCATCACGAAGACCAATAATATCAAGAGGATCATTAATCTTAACGATTCCACGTTCAATACGTCCAGTAGCTACTGTTCCACGACCCTTAATAGAGAAAACATCCTCTACAGGCATCAAGAAATCTTTATCAGTATCACGAACTGGTTGTGGAATATAGCTATCTAAAGCTTCCATCAATTCAATAATACATTTTTGTGCATCTGGATCAGCTGGGTTTTCTGAAGCTTTTAAGGCAGAACCAGGAATTACAGGAATATCATCACCTGGAAAATCGTATTTGCTTAACAATTCACGAATTTCAAGTTCTACCAATTCCAACAATTCTTCGTCATCAACCATATCAACTTTGTTTAAGAACACAACAATCGCTGGTACACCAACTTGGCGAGCCAACAAAATGTGTTCACGAGTTTGAGGCATAGGGCCATCAGCAGCTGATACCACGATGATAGCTCCGTCCATTTGGGCAGCACCAGTAATCATGTTTTTAACATAATCGGCGTGGCCTGGACAGTCAACGTGTGCATAGTGACGGTTTTCTGTTCCGTATTCTACGTGTGAAGTTGCGATTGTGATACCGCGATCACGTTCTTCTGGAGCATTATCGATCGAACCAAAGTCACGCTTTTCAGCTAGACCACGTTCAGCTTGAACCATGCAGATTGCGGCTGTTAAAGTTGTCTTTCCATGGTCAACATGACCAATGGTACCTACATTACAATGAGGTTTAGACCTATCAAATTTTTCTTTTGCCATTTTTTCTCCTACTTTAAAAAAAGTGGCTTGAATTACAAAATATATTTATTAGAAGCGCTACGCGTAATAGCTGTAAATGGAGCTGCTGATGGGATTTGAACCCATGACCTCGTCCTTACCAAGGACGTGCTCTACCCCTGAGCCACAGCAGCTCATGAATGGAGCGGGTAGAGAGAATCGAACTCTCGTCGCTAGCTTGGAAGGCTAGAGCTTTACCACTAAGCAATACCCGCATAAATGGTGGGGAGAGCAGGATTCGAACCTGCGAAGTCGAAGACAACAGATTTACAGTCTGTCCTATTTGGCCGCTTTAGTATCTCCCCAGTTATTATCTGGAGCCTCCAGTCGGATTCGAACCAACGACCTGCGGTTTACAAAACCGCTGCTCTACCAACTGAGCTATGGAGGCATTTCTTCATTTTAAAAGAGCTGTTGCTCAAGAGCAACTTTCCACTCGCCTTGCTTATGGAGGCGCAAATAATAAAACTTTGAGCATTATAGTCAAGAGTTTCTTTTCTTTTTTTTGATTTTTTTTGATTTAAACAAAAACATTATAAAAAAGCCCCTAAAAAGGGGCTTTTTTATACGACAACACGATTTTTAAATTAATATTTCTACAAAACACCAGATCTTGCAGATGCAATATGAACTAAATGATCATTGATTTTTCGATAACTAACCAAAACATCACTGTAACTTGTAATTAATAATGGATTCATTTTTTGCTCAGACACCTGAGACCAATGATTAGTCCTATATTTACGTATCTCTTTCTTAATAGCCTCACCTTCAGTCTCAGCAGTCACAGACACAACAGAAACCGCCTCATCATCTGCTGAAATAATCTTTTTAAACAAGCTATTTAGCCTGTCATTTAAGCTTTTCATTTCAACCATTTGATAACCTAAAAAGCCCAAACCATCTTCTCGCAACCTTATACATAATTTTAAAATTTGTGTTATATAATCGCTTACAGACTCATATTCGTCTGCCAACACCAAATGCGCACTTGATTCTTCTATCAATTCATGACTTAACACATCACCACGCACATCAGTAATAAATGCAGTAATTTCCTTCTGAACATTATCTAAGATATTTTCACGTTCAAATATCTTAGAAGCAGCCACATCATCATCGACATCTTCAAGAACCGCTTTTAAGTTATCCATCATCTCCTGAGTGCGAACACCCATTCTGTCAATTTCAAACTTACTTCTTTCTATTGCAGCCCACCCAGTTTCAAAATCAGCAAAATCCAACCCTGTCAAATAATGTTTATCAGACCCTGGCGAATCTGGAACTATACGCTCTAAAAATCGCGCAATAACTCTAACGAACGGCAAAAAGATTATAACATTTGCAATATTAAATACTGAATGTACAGTAGCTATACCAATAGTAATGGACGTGTACTCTTTTACCCCCATTTCATCAACCTTAAACGCCATAACATCAGGTATTCCAGAAAATTTAGCCAACAACCACTCTATGCCAGGTATATAAATTGGTATAAAAATAATAGTCATAACAAACACACCTACCACATTAAACAACATATGAAAGTAAGCAGCTCGCCTAGCATTTGCCGCAGCGCCAATGGACGCCAACATAGCTGTAATGGTAGTACCTATGTTTTCTCCCAACACCAAAGCACCTGCCGTTTGAAAATCAAGCAAACCCTGTGTTGCCAACGCAATAGTAATTCCCAAAGTGGCAGATGAAGACTGAACTATAAAAGTTAAAATACACCCAACCGCTACACATTTTAAAACGCCAAAGTAAGAATTAGCATGAAAAGTATTAAACCAAGCCTGAAATTCAGGCAAACTTTTCATTGGCTTAAACCCGTTTTTCATAAGCTCTAAACCAAAAAAAATCATTCCGACACCCATTATCGCCAAGGCAATATATCTAGTACGCTCACGTTTACTGAATAGATAAATAAATGCACAAACACCCAAGATAGGCAATCCATACTTACCTATCTTCAACGCTAAAACCCAACCTGTTATCGTAGTTCCTATATTTGCACCTAAGATTACACCCATAGCCTGATGCAAAGCCATAATCCCAGAATTTACAAAACCAATCGCCATTACAGTCGAAACAGATGAACTCTGCACAAAACACGTAACTAAAAGACCTGTAATAACTGCAGCAATCCTATTATCCGTTACAGCGCCAATCATCCTCCTCAAAGATGGACCAGTAATGGTTTGCAACCCTTCTGACATATATCGCATGCCCAAAAGAAAAATACCCAAACCACCCACAAGTGAAAATGCCATTTTCATCAACAAATCAGTATCCATATTTCCTCACAATACAATTAAAAAATCCTTAAACTCATTCAATTTTATAGATTAATTAACATCTAACAAGTTATTTATATATTTAAAATGAGGAACTAAAAAACGCCAACTGACAAATAAAAATCAAAAAAATAAGTTTTATACAAATACAAAAAGGGTGTTCCGCCAAAGCGAAACACCCCTTTCAAGGCGCGGTTGCACATATTTAAAATATTATAAATTCCACTTGTTCATAAACCGCGATTTACAAACAAATAAAACAATTAATTATTAACCAAGTAACGACAAGACTGACTGACTCATAGTATTTGCTTGCGACATCATCGATGTACCCGACTGCATCAAGATCTGATTTTTTGTAAATTCCATCATCTCTTTGGCAAAGTCTACGTCACGAATTCTACTTTCAGAAGCTGTTAGGTTTTCATTCGTAACCCGCAAAGATGAGATATTAGCATCTAAAGTATTTTTCTGAAATGCACCCAACTGCGAACGCTGACTTGACACATCAGCAATAGCCAAATCAATAATCTTTACCGCAGCATCTGGATCTGTAGACAAATCATTATCTCCACCAGATTTCAAAGTAGACAAAAAGCCACTTCTAGCATTACCATCACTATCTACAAACAATGTTTTAGTACCTAATAATGTAGAATGAGAAGACGCTATCCCCACTACTTTTTGCTCGTTAGGATTAGTGTTTGGGCCTAACTGAAAAGTCATACCACTTTCATGCACTACAAAAGTTCTACCTTTTGTACCGGTTCCACCATCTCCAACACTAGAAGAGGAGCTTCCCAACAACTCTATTTCACCAGTAAAGAATGTAGATGAAACGTTTAAAAAATTGCCCGATGCCGAGCCAGACATACCATTTACTGTAGCCTCAGCATCTAACCCATCATCAAAATCCTGTGTCCCAACAGTGGAAACATGAAACATATCAGCCGTACCTTCTAATACCTCAACTTCAATTCTAGCGTCACTACCAAAATCGGTAGACCATAAAGTACCATCTGTATTTGCTCTAATTCCTGTATTTTCACTTAAAGCATTAATACTATCAACAGCTTGAGCTCTAGTTTGATCTTTACCAAAAGATATAACCTCAGATCCTTCTTTTCCAGAAAATCTTATAGTAACATTTTTAGTGATTGGATCAGGAATTTCATCAGTATTAACCGCACGCTCTGAAACTCTCGATACAGCCACATTTATAGAAATTGTACTTGCAGAACCAAATTGTAAACCCCTAATTGTTGTGCCACTTAAATTTGTTGCTGGACCTGTTGTGCCACCAATATTTGTTGTAATCCTAAAATCCTGCGAACCATCCAATAAACGCTTACCAGAAAATCTAGTTGAATTTGCAATACGATCTATAGTTGCTATAGCAGAATCTACCTCATCCTGATTAGCCCTTATTTGCTGATCATCCATACCACCAGTATTTGCAGCCTCCACAGCCAAAACCCTAATATTTTTCAATAAAGTATTAACCTCACTTAACGCACCTTCTGCAGTGCCTATAATATTTGATGCGCGTTGAGAGTTTTCAATTGCTTGATCCATACCTCCGATTTGCGCTCTTAATTGCTCTGAAATAACCAAACCCGCAGGTTTGTCAGAAGCTCTATTAATTGCAAATCCTGAGCTTAACTTTTCTAGAGAACTATTCATTTTATCATCAGTTCTCAAAAGTTGATTGTGCGCATTGATTGATGCCACATTGTTGTTAATGCGTAGTGCCATTGTATCCTCCTTGAAGAATGTTGTTTACAGCTGGGTATCCCTATCCAACTGGCGACCATAAAAGAAACATCCTTGTTCTTACAGGTCTAGTTATAAAAAAAGAACATGCTAAAGACTTGCTTATTTCAAACATTTGCCTTCAACACCCAACTTATCGGACATAGAAAATAAACCTTTAGAAAAAAAATAAATCTTTTTTAAAACATCTTTTAAGTGTCAAATACAATTTATACAGAATAACACACAATATTTAGTGACATTTTTTGGCACTGCCAGAACCATGACGACAAAATATGTCACAAGACAAGTGACGTTTTTTGTCAAACAACAACTTTTCATATACCGCTTAAAACATAAACACCTACCAACAAACAACTTATCTAATTTGTATGTTTTTGGCACGATATTCTCTATAAGAAAACTGTTAATTTCACATCTTTTAAAGGAGAAAAAAAATGATGATGAAGAAAAAAGCATTCACCCTAATCGAGTTGATGATCGTTGTAGCTATTATCGCTATTATTGCAGCGATTGCGATCCCCAACTTACTAGCCGCAAAAATGAGCGCTAACGAAACAGCCTCTATCGGTAGTTTAAGCGCCATTAAAAATGCCGAAACTTTGTACGCAGAGCGAGATATTGATGGCGACGGCAAAGGCAATTACTGGAATTTAAACATTTATGGCCTTTACTCTATCCAAAACAATGCTGGTACTGCCATTAAACTAATTCAAGACCCTGCCACTGCTATGTCAGATACAAGCACTGTATTGACAAAAGCTGATGCTGATGCCGCTTTCGTTGCAGCTGGCGCAACTGCAGCCCCTGGTTATGGCATCGCTTATGTAGCCGCCAACAAAGCCCCTAAACAAGGTTACTACATTGCAGCAGGTACCGACGGTTGGGATACAAGCACAGATTCTTCTGTAGCCTTAGACTGTGTTACAGGTGGACAATATGTATTCAGTGCATATCCAGAGAAATACAATTCTACTGGCGTAATGACATACATACTTAACCAACAAGGCGTTGTATATCAAGGTGATTTAGCCCAAGGTGCAGCTGTAGCTAAATGGCCTGCAGAAAACCCTCAAACAGCATTGTTAACTGCTACAAATGCAGGCGTATCAAACGCTACTGCCAAATGGCAAGTTGCTAAATAATAACTAAGTTAGTACAGCTTAAATAAAAAAGGTCGCTATTATTAGCGACCTTTTTTATTTAAGCCATTAGATATCCTATTAAAATCTAATAAATAAAATGTTGACCTCCCTATGCTTTCCGCCACAATACCACGCATGCAAAGCATTCACACTTCATCAATTGAACAACTAATAGAACAGTTTCAGACTCTACCAGGGGTTGGCAAACGTAGTGCAGAAAGGTTTGCTTACCACATTTTAAAGACCCCAACCAATGATGCTATGAATATGGCCAGAGCCATCAGAGATGTAAAACAAAATATTCGCAATTGCAACTGTTGTTTTAATATTACTGAAGATGATTTATGCACCATCTGTAATAGTTCTAAACGTAACCAACGCCAATTATGCGTTGTGGAATTTCCAAAAGATCTATTTAGCATCGAAAAATCTGGACTATACAACGGCGTATACCATGTACTGTTAGGAAAACTATCCCCCCTTGATCATATTGGCCCTGAACGATTAAAAATTGCTGAATTATTTCAAAGATTAAAGCAAAATGAATTTGACGAAATAATCTTAGCTACAAACCCAACTGTGGAGGGGGATGCAACTAGCTTATATATAATAAAAAAAATAAAGGAACTAAACATCAGCACCCATATCAGTAGGTTAGCACGAGGTATTCCTGCAGGCGCAGAAATCGAATTTGCATCAAAAGCTATGCTAAGCGATGCTCTTTCCAAAAGACAAGGTATCAATTAATGCAATTACAAACAAATCTTAATCTAAAATTGCAACAAACTCTTAAAATAACACCTAGAATGTTGCAGTCTATTGAAATTTTACAATTACCTATCACTAAATTAGAAGAATACATCAATAATGAACTTGTCTCAAATCCCGCATTAGAAATCACTGAAAACTCCACTGAAATAAAACAAAACCTACAAGAAGATAAAGAAAAATCGCTTAGAAAAGATGAAGGTGACTTCAGTGCCGTAGATGAATTAAGCAAGGATGATATGTGGGACGACGCTTTCGACACTCCCAAAGGACCTAAATCATCAAACGAAGAATATGGCAAAATGGAAGCAATTGAAAATACAGCCGAAATTAAAGAAACACTAAAAGATTATCTAACCGAGCAAATGCAATTTTTAGATCTAAGCCCAGAAGAAAAAAAAACACTTGAGTTTTTAATAGAAAATATTGAAGACAGTGGTTATATAGGCACTAACTACGAAGAATTAAAAAAGATTGCTCCAGTCAAGGTAGACAATGATATTTGGGAAGCTATGGTTAGAACCTTAAAAGAAATGGATCCACCTGGTGTCGGAGCTCAAAATCTACAAGAAACCCTATTACTACAACTATATTTTAATGGCGGCGACAATCGTATCGAAGAAATGTTAATAAAAGAACACCTGGACGACATTCTACACAACCGCATACCACAAATAGCAAAAGCCACTAAGATGAGCCAGGCAGAAATTGTCGCATCTGTTGAAGCCATTGCAACTTTAAAACCAAAACCAGGAATTTACTTTACACCTAGCGAAACAAACAACCAAGCTATACCTGATGTTATCGTTAGTCTAATAGAAGGCGATGATGGCACACGACATTATGTAGTTAGCTTGCGAGAAGAAACTTTGCCAAATATAAGAATAAATGATTACTACGCATCTGTATTACCCACCATAAAAGAGAACAAAAAAGATTTTAACTACCTAAAAGAAAAAATAGATTCTGGCCAAAATTTAATATCTGCTCTCGAACAACGCCGCGATACTATTAAAAAAATTGCCACTTATATTGTACAAGAACAACAAGAATTTTTAGAGCATGGCATTGAAAAATTACGCCCTATGAAGATGCAAGATGTTGCCGATGCTATTGGGCGCCACTTGGCAACTGTAGGACGGGCCATATCTGGAAAATACATACAAACACCACGCGGTATATTACCATTTAAGTTTTTCTTCTCAGCTGGTTTAAATTCAACTGCAAAAAGCATCTCAAAGGGTAACACTACAGAATCAAATAAAGCCGTTATGCAAAAAATCAAACAATTAATAGATAGTGAAGACAAGTCAAGACCTTTAAGTGATCAAGAAATAGCTAACATACTAAAAAAACAAGGCACATCAATCGCCAGAAGAACTGTATCTAAATATCGAGAAGCTATGAATATCGCGTCGACAAGACAACGCAAAGTCTATAAATAAACATTAAAATGCATTATTACCTGAAATGGTTGCAAAATAAAACATTAAACATCCTATTTCCTAACACCTGCTTAAACTGTCATGCATACTGCCATTCAACCGTATGCAACAACTGTCAAAAGCTATTTTTTTCTAAGCAATCTAATGTATGTAAACGCTGTGGAATGTTTATTCAGACACAGCTTACCACCAAAAAATGTTTTAACTGTTTAAATAGACCTGTTTTATACACTCAAGCCCCTCTACTACATGACGGAGCCGTATCTAAAGCTATATCAGATTTTAAATATAATAAAAAAATAAAATGGGGTGATTTTTTTGCGTATATATTATATCGTGATTGTAAGACATACATCGAAAACTTTGATATTATTTGCCCAGTACCATTACACAAATCTAGATTACGTCAACGAGGATTTAATCAAAGTGAAGAAATCGCAATTACATTAAGCAAATTAAGTGGCAAACCTATTGAACATTTATTAATACGTGCAGATAAAACCCATTCCCAAAAAGGATTGGGACGCAAAGATAGACTTTTAAATCTAAAAAATATATTTAGACCTAAATCTGATGCAAACCATCAAAATATTTTGTTGCTAGATGATGTAACTACTACAGGCTCAACTCTTTACGAATGTTCAAAAAGTATTAAAAACCCTGGTAAAATAGGTGGGATTTCTGTCAGCAGAAGAATATAAATAAAAAATTATAAATATTTCAATCTTTAAATTTTGTAATATGTCAAAAAACTTGAACTACAAATTTTGCATCTTATAATATTGTTTCCTTCAAATTATAAGGATAATATGAGCGATCCAATTAAACATGAATGCGGTATCGGAATGATCCGCCTACTAAAACCCCTAGACTATTTTATTGAAAAATATGGTACACCCTTATGGGGATTAAATAAACTATATCTATTAATGGAAAAACAACACAATCGAGGCCAAGATGCTTTTGGAATTGGGTGTGTAAAATTGAATATGCCTGTGGGCAATTCATTTATGATGCGCGAACGTTCTGTCGCAAACAACCCCATTGAAGATGCGTTTAAAAATATATCTACAGAATACAACAGCCTAAAACAAGCTGGAAAATTTAAGCAAAACACAGGATTTAGCTACAAAGAAAATTTTGCCTTTGCGGGAGAACTCTATCTAGGCCATTTAAGATATGGCACACATGGCGAAAACAGTATTCACGTTGCCCATCCAGTTGTTAGACGCAACAATTGGATAACTAAAAATATTATGTTAGCTGGTAATTTCAACATGACTAACACTCCTGCGTTAATCAAACGTCTAATGGAATTTGGACAACATCCAACGCGCAATACTGATACCATGACCATCTTAGAACAAATAGGTTACTGTGTTGATGAGGCCTATGACAAATTAAGAAGAGAACTACAAAGCGATAGCTTAAACGGCTTAGAGCTAACAGAAGAAATATCCAACCAAATTAATCTTTTAAACATTTTAAAAGACGCAAGCAAACAATGGGATGGCGGATATGTATTTGGAGGCTTCACCGGCAGTGGCGATTCTTTTGTAATGCGCGACCCTAACGGTATACGACCATGCTCTTATATCCAAACAGATGAATATGTTGCAATAGCAAGTGAACGCGTTGCTTTAATGACTGCATTCGATAGCGATATCGATTCTGTACAAAATCTACCACCAGGACATGCCATTACTATAAATCGTAAAGGTAAAATGCAAATAGATCAAGTTATGCAACCTCGCACAAAAGCTCACTGTTCGTTTGAACGCATATATTTTTCTAGACCTAACGACCCTGAAATATATACTGAACGCAAAAAATTAGGACAAGCTATTGTTCCGCAAATATTAAAAAGTATCAATAATGACTTAGAAAATGCCGTGTTTGGATTTATCCCTAATTCTGCAGAAATAGCATATTTAGGAATGATCGAAGCATTAGAAGATAAGTGCAAAGAAATTACCAAAAATAAAATTTTAGAGGCGCAAAAACAAGGCGAACTTACTCCCGAACAAATTGATAAATTTTTATCATTAAAACCACGAGCTGAAAAAGTTGCCATTAAAGACGTTAAAATGCGTACGTTTATTTCTCAAAGTGATGGACGTAAAGACTTGGTTAGTCACGTATATGATATAACCTATGGCATTATTAAGCCAACAGACACCTTAATATGTATTGATGATTCAATAGTACGCGGTACAACTATGCGGGAATCAATTTTAAGAATATTAAGTCGACTAAACCCTAAAAAAATTATTATTATTTCTTCTGCTCCACAAATCAGATATCCAGATTGTTATGGTATTGATATGTCAAGAATGACAGAATTTATTGCTTTTGAAGCTACTATTGCCCTATTACAAGAAAACAACCAAAGCGCATTAATAGATGAAGTATATAAACTGTGTGTTGAGCAGGCTCAACTACCAGATAACAAACTGCACAATTATGTTAGCAGGCTTTATAAAGAGTTTAGTCCTCAAACAGTATCAGATAAAATCACTGAAATGCTAACTCCAACAAATATCAATTGGAAAGGCTCTATTGAAATTATTTATCAAAGCATCGAAGGCTTACACAAAGCTATACCAGAACATTCTGGCGACTGGTATTTTACTGGTAATTATCCTACACCAGGAGGTTATCGAGTACTTAATACTGCTTTTATAAATTATTACGAAAAAAACGATAAACGTTCATATTAGATAATTATGGGGCTATAAATGCCCCATAATTATTAATCAGCATCATAAATCAATACTTTATTCCAAAAAGTATTAAACTTATTTAAAAAATCTTTATGTAATGGATGCACTTGATAAGCATCATGAGCAACCATATCTGCAAAAATTACTGTTAAACAAAAAGAATAACTACGATCTATAGCTGGCCTATCTGTTATAGCAGGAGTACCAATAAAACAAGACTCAGAATCTATTAATTTTAATGACTCTAAACCAGACTTAAAATTTTGTAACTGAGACTCAGATAAGTCTTCTTTTAACCAAAATAAAACATTATGTACTAACATAATTAAACCTTCTTAAAATCATTCATCATATTAGTAAATTCATCGAACAAATAAGCAGAATCATGTGGACCTGGCGAAGATTCAGGGTGATATTGCACTGAAAATGCCGGCACATTTTTACAACGTATGCCCTCTAAAGTATTGTCATTTAAATTGACATGGGTCAACTCTACCTTATTTTTGTCTAACGCTTCTAGATTAACACAAAAACCATGATTTTGAGAAGTTATTTCAACTTTTTTAGTCTTTAAATTTTGAACTGGCTGATTACCACCTCTATGTCCAAACTTTAACTTATAAGCGCTACCACCCATCGCTAAAGATAGCAATTGATGCCCTAAACAAATACCAAAGACTGGGATTTTACCTAACAATTCTTTAATAGTAACAATAGCATAGGTTAATGGCTCAGGGTCACCTGGTCCATTAGATAAAAAGACACCATCAAAACCACCATCTAAAATAGTTTGTGCATTAGTATCAGCAGGAAAAATTGTCACATTACATCCAGCAGCATCTAACATACGCAAAATATTAGTCTTAATACCAAAATCAAAGGCTGCAACTTTAAACTCTTTATCTTGCGAGTGATTTCCAAATGGTTGGGCAGTTTTGATAGAAATATCTTTGACTATATCACGACCTTCTAAGCCTGGATATTTAGCTAATTCATTTTTTAGATTATCTATAGATAACAATTGTTCATCACCCGAGGCAATAATCGCACGCATAGCACCCTTATCGCGAATATGTCGAGTCAAGGCTCTAGTATCAATACTATCAATACCTATAATATTATTATCTTTTAAATATTTGCCCAAAGTTTGTTGAGATTGAAAATTACTTGGATAATCACAATACTCTCTTACAACAAAACCAGAAGCAAAAATGCCACGACTTTCTATATCACCTTCATTAATACCATAATTACCTATCAGAGGATAAGTCATTGTAATAATTTGCTCATTATAAGAAGGGTCTGTTAAAATTTCTTGGTAACCCGTCATTGAGGTATTAAAAACGGCTTCACCACATTTAAATCCCTCTGCGCCAAAACCGCGACCATGAAATACAGTGCCATCTTCTAGTAGTAATACAGCTTTCATTATTTTGAGCTCCTGTTATATAGTTGCAGAGGCTTTACTGACATCCCCTGAGTTTGTAAACTTTGCATAGCTTTCACCATGGCCTTAGCCGCTTCAAAAGTAGTTACGTAAGGTACTCCATTATCCAAAGCAGATCGACGTATAGAAAACGAATCCTTAATAGCCTTTGCGCCAACAGTGGTATTAATGACAAAATCAATGTCCCCATTAATAATTTTATCCACAACATTTGGTCTACCATCTGCAACTTTTTTAACATAATCAACCGGCACACCAATACCGCGAATAGCGTCACAAGTGCCACCTGTTGCCACTAATTTATAGCCCATTTTGTGTAGAGGCATAGCCACTTCCATAGCTGATTTCTTGTCTAAATCTTTAATGGATATAAACACCGTACCTTTTTCTGGAGGCAATTTAGATCCAGCTGCTATTTGACTCTTAGCAAATGCAATTCCAAAATCTGTAGATAAACCCATAACTTCACCAGTAGATAACATCTCTGGCCCTAAGGTTGTATCGACACCAGGAAATTTAATAAAAGGAAAAACTGCTTCCTTAACAGCAATGTGCTTAGGAATGACTTCTTTTGTAAAGTTTAGCTCTTTTAATGTTTTGCCTGCCATAATTTTGGCTGCTATTTTAGCTAACGGCACTCCTATCACCTTAGACACAAAAGGTACTGTTCGTGATGCTCTAGGATTTACTTCGATAATATAAACCTCGCCATCTAACACAGCATATTGAATATTTATTAATCCTAAAACTTTTAATTCCATAGCTAATAATTTAGTTTGGCGCTTCACTTCTTTTAAAATATCATCGCTTAAAGTTACAGGAGGCAACGAACAAGCCGAATCCCCAGAATGAATCCCCGCCTCTTCAATATGCTCTAACACGCCACCAATTACAACTTCATGACCATCACAAACAGCATCTACATCTAATTCTGTTGCACCAGCTAAAAATTTATCTATTAAAACTGGATGATCAGGAGATGCTTCAATTGCTTGAGCAACGCATCTTTCTAAATTGGCATCATCATAAACTACATTCATTGCACGACCACCCAACACAAAAGATGGTCTAACCAACACTGGATAACCTATTTTTTTTGCCATAGATAATGCACCCGCAAAATCCATAGTTGTCCCACTATATGGTTGCTGTAACTCTAACTTATTAAGTAAAAGCCTAAAACGCTCTCTATCTTCTGCTCTGTCTATAGAATCAGGACTTGTGCCAATTATTGTAACCCCTGCCTCTTCCAAAGCCTGAGCCAATTTTAATGGCGTTTGACCACCAAACTGTACTATAACACCATCTGGCTTTTCTTTATCAATAATACTCATGACGTCTTCAAAAGCTAATGGCTCAAAATAAAGCTTATCTGAAGTATCATAGTCAGTTGAAACTGTTTCTGGATTACAATTTACCATAATACTTTCAACGTCAATTTCTTCCATAGCAAATGACGCATGAACACAACAATAATCAAATTCTATACCTTGTCCAATACGATTAGGACCACCACCAAGAATCATAATTTTACGTCTATCTGTACGCTCCGCTTCGCATTCTTGATCATAACTTGAATATAGATATGGCGTAAAAGCTTCAAATTCTCCAGCGCATGTATCCACACGCTTAAAAGATGCAATAATACCCATAGATTTGCGTTTAGCCCTAAAATCTGATTCGGTCATATTGGCTAATTTTGCCAGATAAGAATCTGCAAAACCATATTGCTTTGCTTTGCGCATCAAATCCACATCAATATTATCAATATTTTTTATTAGCTCTGCTTCCATTTGCACAATTTCACGCAAATTGTGCAAGTACCATGGATCTATAGCGCTTAATTGATAAATCTTAGCAACGCTAATACCACGTCTTAACGCCTCGGCCACATACCATAAACGATCCCATAAATGCTGACGTAATTTTTCCATTAAATCAACATCTGTTATATTTGCATCGATATATTGGTTTGACAAAGAATCTCTGCCAATTTCTAAAGAACGTATGGCTTTATTAAATGCTTCTTTAAAAGTACGACCTATACTCATAGCCTCTCCAACAGAACGCATCTGAATGCCTAAAGTAGGATCGGTATTAGGAAATTTTTCAAACGTGAAGCGTGGCCATTTAACTACACAATAATCGATAGATGGCTCGAAACACGCATAAGTTTTACGAGTTATATCATTTGGGATTTCATCAAGGGTATACCCAATAGCTAATTTAGTTGCAATTTTTGCAATAGGAAAACCCGTAGCTTTAGATGCAAGAGCCGAAGAACGACTTACGCGAGGATTCATTTCGATAACAATGACTCGACCAGTTTTTGGGCAAACAGCAAATTGTACATTAGAACCGCCTGTCTCTACACCTACTAAACGCATAATATCAATAGAAGCATCACGCAATACTTGATATTCCTTATCCGTCAAAGTCTGTGCAGGTGCAACAGTAACAGAATCACCTGTATGAATACCCATAGGATCTAAATTCTCAATTGGACAAACAATTACAACATTATCCGCTTTATCGCGCATAACTTCTAATTCATATTCTTTCCAACCGAGGATAGACTCTTCTATTAAGACCTCACTCATTGGAGAAAGACTTAAACCCCATTCAACAAAACGCTCGTATTCATCATTATTGTAAGCGATATTCCCTCCACTGCCTCCCAAAGTAAACGAAGGGCGAATAATAGCAGGAAAACCCACCTCATCACGGGCTTTAACTGCGTCATCCATATTATGAGCAATAAATGATTTAGCCACTCCCAAACCAGCTTTTTCTACGATAGCTTTAAACTGCTCTCTATTTTCAGCGCGTTCGATAGTCTCACGATCTGCGCCTATCATACGCACGCCATATTTTTCAAAAACACCATTTTCTGCTAAAGTCAATGCAGTATTTAACGCAGTTTGACCACCTAAAGTAGGCAAAACAGCATCTGGTCGCTCTTCTATTATAACCTTTTCAACCATTTCAGGAGTAATAGGTTCAATATATGTACGATCCGCCATATCCGGATCTGTCATTATGGTTGCAGGATTTGAATTAATAAGAACTACCTTAATTCCTTCCTCCATTAACACTTTACAGGCTTGAGCTCCAGAATAGTCAAACTCACAGGCTTGTCCAATTACAATGGGGCCTGAGCCTATCACCAACACTTTTTTGATTGAATTATCTCTTGGCACTATTTATCTCGCTTATTTGAAAAAATAATTGCTTCTTTAACTAAATTATAAAACAGTGGAGAAGGAGTCTCCAACCGTGATGTCAACTCTGGGTGAAACTGACAGGCCATAAAATATGGGTGACTAGGCAATTCCATTAATTGCATAATACGCAAATCACTGGCGTGACCAGAAAATACAAGTCCAGCATCTTCTATTTGTTGTATATAGTCAGGGTTTACTTCATAACGATGCCTAAAACGCTGACGTACAGAAGTAGCCCCATATAACGCATGAGCTTTTGTACCTTCTTTTATTAAGACATCTTGCCCACCCAAACGCATACTGCCACCTTTTTTAGTTACTGCTTTTTGTTCTGGCAAAATATCGATAACCGCTGTTCCAACATCTATACCATCTTCCAAAATTTCTGCAGTATTAGCATCTTTAATACCCACTACATTGCGAGCATATTCAATAACTGCCAATTGCATACCATAACATATACCCAAAAAAGGAATATTGTTTTCTCGGCAATAAGTTATTGTGCTAATTTTGCCCTCTATTCCGCGTGCTCCAAAACCTCCAGGAACAATCACCCCATCGACAAGCTCTAAAACTTCTGCCATTTTTTTAGGCTGGGTTTCTAAGCCATCTGTATCTAACCAAACCACATTAACTTTCACATCATTGTTAGCAGCTGAATGGGTTATGGATTCGACAACGGAAGCGTATGAATCTTCTAACTCGGTATACTTTCCAGCAATAGCAATATCTATTGTTTTGGATGGATTTTTAATGTTTTTTAATAATACATTGACCCTATTACGCCAAGCATTAATTTTAGGCGGTGAATATATATTTAACTTTTTATGTAAAGTTTCTACTAAACCTTCTTGCTCATATATTAATGGTATTTCATATATACATTCAACATCAACGCCAGATATTACATCGCTTGGTTCTAAATTACAAAATAGAGCTATTTTTTCTTTAATTTTTGGAGTCAAATACTCTGAACAACGCCCTATAATTATATCGGGTTCTATACCAAATTGTTGCAAACTTTTTACACTCATCTGCGTTGGCTTAGACTTTTGTTCATTAACACCATTAGGCACGGGAACATAAGTCAAATGAATGAATATAATATTTTCTGGGCCAAATTCAAATTTTAATTGGCGCACCGCCTCTATATAAAACTGATTTTCTAAATCGCCTACCGTGCCACCAATCTCCAATAAACCCAAATCTGCCTGTTCTGTCTCAAGAGTATTATATATTTTCTCTTTAATCATATCTGTAACATGAGGAATAAATTGCACTGTTTTGCCTAAATAGTCTCCAGCGCGCTCTTTTTCTAAAATCTCTTTAAAGACCTTTCCCATGGTGATATTCCAGTCAAACTTAGTGTCGACTCCTATAAAGCGTTCATAATGACCAAAGTCCATGTCTACCTCGCCACCGTCATCCTGTACATAAACTTCACCATGTTCCACAGGATTCATAGTACCTGGATCAGTATTGAGATAACCATCACATTTTATTGGAACAACTTTTAAGTTAGCGGACAATAATTTGCCAATTGAGGCAGCAGCAATGCCTTTGCCCAACCCGGAGAGAACACCCCCCGTAACAACAATTAATTTAGGGGATTTTTTCTTTTTTCTGCTCATTCAAACCTTTTAATTTAGGTGATTACAAAATTTCAGTGAGTATATCATAAGAACTTTTAAAATCCACTATTCTTGCTCACGTATTTTAAGTTCAATTAACTTTAATCGCAATTTTGTCTCAGCATTGTCTGGATAACGATTTAAGATTTCCTCATAAACACGCTTAATAGCATCGTATAAACGGTTTTTTTCAAAGTTCTCAACTAATTTATACCGTCCTTCAATATAATTCATTTCTATTTGTTTTAATTTTTTACATTTATTTAAGTATCCATATAAGTCTTGTACTTGCGTATAGGCTTTAGACATTGCATAATCACTTTCAAATTTAGTTAACAACTGCCCAGCCAGTACAAAATCACCTTTTGAAATAACTTTTCTAATTTTTTCAACCAATTTATTGGCTGCTAAATTCATTTGCAATGCATCATAGTCACGTTGTTTTTTTTGTAAGTTTTTACGTAAAACTCTTATTTGCTTCTCCACTGGCAAACCAGCAAAACGCACTTCATATTGACGACAATCATTATAAAAATGAGCTATCTTTTTTCTATGCTCTGGCATATCAACACGCAAACGCTGAAAGGTTAGTTTTAAATCTGACAAAGTTTTACTAGATTTAACTTTAATATCTTCCTGTATCTTACGAGCACTAAGAATAAACTCTGTACCTGCTTTACTGTTTAAAATACTTCTGACTACCTTACTCGCCTTAGAAAAATCTTTCTCGCTCATAAATAATTTAGCTTGTACCAATAACTTTTTTGATGATTTATTAAACTGTGGGGAATAATTTAAAACTTGCAAAACCCTAACCTTATCATTTCTATCAGCGATTACAGACATTCCTTGATTACGCAAGGTAAATTCAAAAGGTTGTTCATCTTTAAATATGACCGACTGCACAGGATTTTTTAAAACTAATACCTCAGATAATAATTGAGATTTTACATCAGCAGACAAAAACACCTCCTTATCTGCAACCGAAAAAGCTTCAATATCTTGTACATGCGATGACAAATCCAACCCATAAACTAAAGATGCATCTGCGACTGACGGAACTACATTCCATGCACCATTTACATATTCACAATTTAATTGATACGGTTCAAACATATTTTTATCAATATCATATAAGACACCCTTTATACTAGCAGAGGATGCGTTACAAATTAAATCGCTGGTTAAATACCCCATAGTCTGACTTCGTAAAACTCCACCAACATACCGTTTAACAAGTTCCAAATTTGCGATACCAACTTTTGCGTCAACTGAAAAGCATAGATTTCCTGCACTTCCTATAGTGACCATAGATTTTTTAAAAGACATAGAAGCCGATCTGCGCATTACAGCCCCCACACCTCCATCATAGATCGCCACATCATCAATCAAAACAGTGCCATCAATGCCATAAAACAAGAATGCTGGTTGAACTCTTTCAACACCTTTTGGTATAACAAAATAATCTTCAAAGCTTGCATATTTATTACTAGCACACCAAGAACGACCTCGCAATATTACTCCATCGCCATTAACATCTTTATACAACAAAGCCAATTGCACAACGCCAGATTGCAAATCAGTCTGAATATCCACCTTGTAAGTAATCGTATCGTTATTAATTTCTATAGGATTTGCATAAACCAACTTAGATTCTAAAGTACCTATACTTTGAGCGCCTAAAACCATCAAAGAATGCTTACCGTCCATAGCATCATCACTTAATTTAATCTCTAATCCACTTTTGATAGTTGCATCCCAACCTTCTAAAATATTAGATACAGATTCAAAAGAAGAATTATTAAGCAATTTATTAATCCTAGAATCGTGATAATCCGCAGGACGCAAAATAAATGCCAACACAACAACAATTGCCAATACTACAGAAACAATAACTGGCATTTTTTTTACTAAGCCAATATCGCGTTTAATTATATTTTTTTTATCCTGAATCTCTTTCAAATCTTCATCAGTACCTACAAAAAGTAAAGTTTTACCTATTCTGAACACATGATTTTGAGACAAATTTATAGTTTCAACTCTAAGTTTGTTAACCCATAAACCATTAGAGCTACCCAAATCTTTAACTACCCAACCTGCACTCCCCACCTCCACCACTGCATGCCTTTGCGAAACACCAGAATCATTTGACAAAGACACATCACAACCTTTGCGACCCAAAACTACGGACTCATTACCTAAATCAACTTTAACCCCTTCATGTGGACCACTTAAAACTTGCAAAAATACCTGCTGATTATTTAAATCTGGCAATTGCCCAAAATAAAATAAATCCTCCCCCAAAGACACTTTATCGCCTGGACATAATTCTTGTTCACTATCAATCTTGACCCCATCAACAAATGTACCATTACTGCTACCAAGGTCGTCTATCGTAACTAATAGCCCGTTATTTATTATTTTACAATGGGTTCTACTTAGGCCTTTTCCATTTAAACTTAAATCGCAACCTTCGTCGCGACCTATTACACAAGTTTCGGATTCAAATACAAATTCTTCAAAAACCAAACCTTTTTTGACATATAACTTAATCACTTACACTCCTTATAGAGCAATTTAAAATCTAACCACCAACAGGTTTTAATATGACTACAGAATAAATAGCTGACAAATCAATTGCTGGCTTAACTGCAACTCTGTAAAACATTTCTGTTGACAATTTCTCAACATTTACAACCGTACCCACAAATAAACCAGATGGAAAAACAGGATCTGTTCCACTTGTCAAAACCCTATCGTCAAGCTTAACAGCAATATTTTCGTTTGGTTTACCACTATCAAATAAATATTTCATGCTACACAATAAGGAAAATGCGTTGGTCTTACCGCCTTCTAGCAAACCTTGTTTTTTATTGCGTTCTATGCAACTAGCTATTTTACAACTATTATGAACCAATAACGCCACTGTTGAAGACTTGGCAGATACTGATTTAATACGACCCAATACACGCCCGCCCTGCACCACACCCATACCGACCTTTATCCCATCAATTTCACCAACATCAACTGTTAATTCATCTAAAAAATGTTGGTAATTACGCCCTAACACATCAGCAGGGATAGGTATAAACCTAGCAGTTAATATACGATGGTTATTAGTATCTTTTAACAAACGTTCTAAATTAGAAACCTCATCGGATAATGTGATTAATCTATCGTGCATTATCCTATTAGCTTTTAATAAATGGCTTTTTTGCGACGGTTCCATCGGCCACAAACAATCTGCTACAACATCAAAAACACTAGCTGTTTTGATGCGAGAATGCACTAAAAACCGCGTAACTGGAGCAAAAACTGATTGAACTTCAAGACGCGTAAGCTCAGAAGTACTTATAGGCAGATATATTGTCAACGCAATCGCTATTAAAAATAATAACAGAGGCTTAAAATCAATCATGTGTCAAGCAACCAATTGACAACAGACAGGCATTATTAAAACTCTAAATTATTCTTCACGACCGCTTTGTAAGGCGGGAACTAAAATATCCAACTGTTCTAAAACCTCACCAGTACCTTTAGCCACAGCGTAAAGAGGGTCTTTAGCAACCATTACTTTAATATTTGTTTCATTTGCAATAACTTGATCTAATCCGTGCAACATAGCCCCGCCACCTGTCATTGTTATACCAAAATCTAAAATATCAGATGCAACCTCAGGAGGTGCATGTTCTAAACAATTTTTAATAGATTGAATAATTGCAGCAATTGGCTCTGCTAAAGCCTCCCTAATTTCTTCAGAGCTAACTGTTATAACACGAGGCAAGCCAACCATTAAATCACGCCCTTTTACTTCCATGGTTTTTTCTTCATCATAGGGGAAAGCACTACCTAAATTTATTTTAATTGCTTCAGCAGTGCGTTCTCCTATTAATAAATTATATTTTTTCTTCATATAATTTATAACCGACTCATCCATAGCATCACCTGCTACTCGCAAAGACTCGCTAATAACAATGCCTGCTAAAGATATAATAGCTACCTCAGTTGTACCACCGCCAATATCTACTATCATTGATCCTGTTGGTTCTGTAATAGGTAAGCCTACGCCAATACCAGCTGCCATTGGTTCTTCAATCAAAATAACTTCTCTGGCACCTGCATTTTCTGCCGAATTAATTACAGCCCGTTTTTCTACGGCTGTAATACCCGATGGAATAGCAATAACAACGCGAGGCTTAACCCCCCATGATCGTTTATGCACTTTACGCATAAAATAACCCAACATGGCTTCTGTAATATCGAAATCAGCAATTACTCCATTTTTCAAAGGACGTATTGCTACTATATTACCCGGTGTTTTGCCCAACATTTTTTTTGCTGCATCACCAACCGCATTACCATTTAGCAATACTTGATTGGTACCTTTTTTAACCGCTACAACAGAAGGCTCATTTAATACTATGCCTTCTCCACGCACACAAACTAAAACATTTGCCGTACCCAAGTCGATGCCCATATCAACGGACATTAAATTCCAAATTTTATCTAAAATCACTTTAAGTAAAATTCAGTTAATTCTAAATAATTTAAAGTAATAGCTATTACTGTTGCAACAACAGCTATTATCATAAACCAAACATAAATACTATCTTTGTTAATAATAGGCTGATCAATAGACTCTTGTTGAAGCATTATCGCCCTCCTTAATTTGTTTTTCTGTATAATCATTTAAGATTCGTGCTGAACACATATCAGGAAATATTTTTTCAACCTCTACCTTACCTAAATACTCAGAATCACGATATACTGTAAAGCGATAGCCTTGTTTGACTTCGTTTTGACTGCCAACACTTAGCATTACTAAATTAGCATCTGCTCTCACAGCCAATACTTGAGCCCTTATAGGTGTAGCTGGTCCACCAGAAATTGCAATTTCTTCTACAGGGATACCATTTTCTCTTAACTGTGCAATTATACCTTTGTTAATCTCCAATTGCTTTGTGACATCTGCTAATTTAATTTCCGCTTTTTCTAATTCAGTCTTAAGAACCTGCAAAGACTCTTCTGCTTCTGCTCTTTTTGTAGTTGCCTCTAAACGTTCAGCTTTAGCAGTGTCAGTAATTTCTTTAAGTTCGTCAGTTTTAGCTCTTAAATCCATAACCATCTGATCTTTTTCAGATAATTCTCGATCTTTGGCATCTATTTTCAAATCTTTAGAAGACACAATAGCCTCCAATTTGGTTACTCTATTATTAGCTTCACTGAGTTCGTCACGTTTTTCTTTAAAGTCATTTGTCATATTTTCTAGGCTTGTTTTTACCGCCTCTAAAGCATCGTTAGTACTAACAATTTTATCTTTCAACTGTGCCACTTTAGATTTCAAGTCTGTTGATTCCTTTTTGTAATCGGCACTTACCTTTTCATATTTACTACGCCAATCAACACGATGAGTAAACAAAACCACAGAGGTTCCACAATAAACGATGCTTAAAATCAACATCAAAAAGGCCATTATTTTTGATACTACATTCATCGATTTCTCCTGTTAGACCAGCGATTTCCTGACCAATGTTCTCATATAATCCCAATTAAAGGGTTTGTCAACATATCCGTAACAATCTAGTTCTATGCACTTCATCAATCTATTATCAGTGCCATATGCTGTCATAGCGATTATATTAATTTCTGGGTAGATGTTAAGTGTTTCCTTAATTAAATCTATTCCACTTAATTCAGGCATACAAATATCACAAATTAACAAATCAAACCTGTGCTCAGCAAGTGTTTTTAAAGCTGTTGGAGAATGTGATTCACTAACGACATCGTACTCGTTGTTAAAACGTTTGACAAAAAGATGTAAAATATCCTCTTCATCATCCACAACTAAAATTCGTTTTTGACTCAATTCTATCTCCTAATTTGAATTTTTAAACTATTTAAAATTGACAATGTAATCTATATCGGCAAAATGTCAAGAATCATGACTATAAAAAAAGACAAAACAAATACAAAAGATATTATCGCACGCAATAAAAGAGCGCGTTTTGACTACGAAATACACGATGTTTACGAAGCTGGATTAGTTTTGCAAGGTACCGAAGTAAAAAGTTTAAGAGAAGGAAAAGCCTCTATTGCTGGCGGGTTTGTGCGCATACATGACGATGAGGCCTTTTTGTACGGAATACAAATTAATCCATATAGTAAAGGCGGATATTCAAACCATGACCCTGACAGAACAAGAAAACTATTATTGAATAGGCGAGAAATTAAAAAAATAAAAATAAAAACAGAACAAAAGCATATGGCTATTGTAGCCCTATCACTATACTTCACAAAAGGAAAAGCCAAAGTTGAAATTGCCACCGCTACTGGCAAGAAAGCTCACGACAAACGTCATGCTTTAAAAGAACGCGATATCAAATTACGCATTGATAGGCTAAATAGATAAGCTATTTCCAATAATACGAAGCTCTTACAATAGCATCTGTTATGGCTTGAGCTATTTTTTGCTGATACTCATCACTAACCAACAACTTAGCCTCTTGCTTGTTGGTCAGAAAGCCTGTTTCAATCAAGACTGCTGGACAAGGCGACATTCGCAAAACATGAAAACGTGCCTGTCTCACCCCCCTAACCACATTACCAACATCCAATTTAAAACAATCACTTAATATAGAAGCAAATGTTTTAGCCATAGCACGATGTTGCTTATTTAAAAAGTGGTATACCCGCCTTTCATACAATGTCAAAGAACTATCCATCTCACCAAAAAACCGCTTATTTAAACAATACTTTTTATTCATTTCGCCGGCACGTTCCCAATCATCATAAGTTGCAGAAACATAATAAAAATCTGCTCCATGCACACTGGCAGATGCCGATGCATTGGCATGGACTGACACAAACAAATCAGCTCCCTCCCGATTAGCCTTCAACCCCCTACCTGATAAAGGCACAAAAACATCCGTATCTCTTGTATAAAAAACTTTAATATTTGCATATTTAGACAACAAAATCCCCACTTTTTTTACTATTGCAAACACTATATCTTTTTCACGCACACCATTTGCCATAGCACCAGGATCTTTGCCCCCATGCCCAGCATCTAATACCACTCGAAATTGTCCATCAGCAATTTTATTTGTATTTTTAGACTTATTAGACGTAGACCACGGAAAAACCTTTAAAAACGATAGCGGCAAAGTAAGACGCCCACCCCGATAACAAATCGGCTCATCTAAATTATAATATTGCCCATTAATGGTACAGCCAGCAAGATTCGGCAATAAATTGATTGTTGTAGTAGGCGATTTTAAAGTAATTAGTGAATTAGCCAAGTTTTGCTCTATCCTCAAACTGTGCCGTTTAACTATCTCACCTAAAGTAATAAACGACCCAGCCGACACTAATGATGCCACACTGCACAAAACAAGGATTAAAAACGTTTTTTTCATTTTTTTGAGTATATAGATTAAACACAATAGAGCAAGCAAGCATTAAAACCTTAACGCACAAGCTTTAACATTGCGTTAAATCTGTTTTTAAATTAGATTACCTTATAAATACATTTTCAATCAGGAGAAATATGACTTTTATTAATAATGATTTTATTTTAGAAACAAAATACGCCCAAGACTTATACAAAAAATACGCCGAAAAACAGCCAATCATAGACTATCACTGTCATTTAATTCCACAAGAAATAGCCGAAGATAGACGCTGGGAAAACATAACCCAAATATGGCTTTACGGAGACCACTACAAATGGCGAGCTATGCGCTCCAACGGTATCGATGAAAAATTTTGCACTGGCAACGCTAGCGATTGGGAGAAATTTCAAGCATTTGCACAAACCATGCCAAAATTGTTACGCAACCCACTATATCATTGGACACAACTAGAACTGAAACGATATTTTAATATAGATACATTGCTGTCGCCAGAAACAGCAGAAGAAATATGGAATCAAGCCAATAAAATCATACAAAGTCCTGAATTTTCTGCTAGAAAGCTAATGCTAAAAAGTAATGTCAAAACAGTTTGCACAACTGATGACCCATTAGACACCTTAAAATGGCATCAACTAATTAAAAAAGACAACTTTGCTATCAACGTATTGCCAACATGGCGACCAGACAAAGGAATGGCGATAGAAAATCCTGAAAACTTTATAAAATGGACAAATCAATTATCTGTCGTAACCTCTACAAACATAGATAGCTTTGAAAATTTTATAAAAGCATTTGAAACTAGACATACGTTTTTTCATGACAACGGATGCCGTTTAAGCGATCATGGTATAGAACAATTTTATGCCACCGATTACTCACAAGCAGAAATCGAAACCATATACACAAACACCCGCCAAGGCAAAACCCCTAGCGAACTTGAAAATTTAAAATTCAAATCTGCCATGATGCATCAATTTGGCATTTGGAATCACAAACGTAATTGGGTTCAACAATTTCATTATGGTGTTTTACGCAATAATAATTCTAGGCTATTTGCAAGCTTAGGCGCCGATACAGGCTTTGATTCCATAGGAAGTTTTGATACAGCCAAAGCAATGAGCTTGTTTTTTGACAAATTAGACACAAACAACCAATTGGCTAAATCTATTATCTATAACATAAATCCTAGCGACAACCACATCATTGGCACAATGATTGGCAACTTTCAAGACGGTAGCGTTCCAGGAAAAATGCAATTTGGGTCTGGCTGGTGGTTTTTAGACCAAAAAGACGGTATGGAAGCTCAAATAGAAGCGTTATCACAACTTGGATTGCTTTCACGGTTTGTAGGCATGCTGACAGATAGTCGCAGTTTTTTAAGTTATACACGCCACGAATATTTCCGTCGCATTTTATGTAATATACTTGGAAACGATATGCAACAAGGGCTTATTCCTCAAGATATGAATCTAGTAGGCAAAATGGTAGCAGACATCAGCTATAATAATGCTAAAGAATATTTTGATTTTAATTAACCATTAAAAGTATGCGCGTATTTATATGCGCATACTTTTAAACTTGACTACAATGGTCAAATCAATATCATCTTCATTTTTAAGTTCTCAGCGTTAGACCGAAGGATTACTCCTCTGAGTTCACTAAAACTTCTATTGGCAGTTAGCCTTGGTTTTGCGTGGATTCTTAACGTTTTAAAACAAGGAAGATATGAGCGAAGCCAATATTCTTAAGATTTTTGCCTGTAACGGTAACCCCGAATTAAGCCAAGCCATTTGCGATCATATGCAAATCCCTCTAGGCGATGCAAAGTTAGAGCGTTTTGCTGATGGTGAAATCAAAGTAATCATCAATGAAGATGTTAGAGGCAATGATATTTTTGTTGTACAATCAACTTGTCCACCAGTCAATCGCAACTTAATGGAACTTTTGATTATGATAGACGCACTTAAACGAGCGTCTGCTAAACGCATCACCGCTGTAATTCCATACTTTGGATATGCACGCCAAGATCGCAAACACGACGGGCGCACCCCAATCACTGCCAAATTAGTAGCCAATATGATTACAACTGCTGGAGCAAACAGAGTCTTGGCGATGGATCTTCACGCCACACAAATTCAAGGTTTTTTTGACATACCTGTTGACCACTTACTGTCTGCACCTGTATTTATAAATGAAATTAAAAAAATGAATATCGAAGATTTAACCATAATGACACCAGATATTGGTTCGTCAAAAATGGGAGGTTCTTTTGCTAGTCATTTGAAATGTGATTTAGCTATTGGTGACAAACGCCGTCAAAGCGACACAGACGTAACAGTAGAAAGAATAATAGGCAATGTAAAAGGCAGAAATATTGTAATGATAGATGATATGATTTCAACTGCCGGTACAATTACAGACGCCTCGCGAATGGCCCTTGAGCAAGGAGCAAAAAGTGTAAGATTAATGGCTGTACATCCTGTATTTTGCGGACCAGCCCTTGAACGCCTTAACGCCATCAATATCAAAGAAATGATAGTAACAAATTCAATCACGGTGTCTGATGATTTTAAAACACAGTGCAACCCTAAGCTTACAACTGTAAATGTGGGCCCCTTGTTGGGCGAAGCTATTCGACGCATTCACAATGACCAGTCTGTCAGCGCCCTTTTTAAACTAAACAAATAACAATTACTATATAAGGAGTAACAATGTCAATTGCATTAACAGCAACCAAGCGCGACATGAAGCTAGACGCTAAAAAGCTTCGCGCTGCAGGTCGCACCCCAGCAGTTCTTTACGCCAAAGGCTTTGAGAATGTGCATTTTAGCTTAGATGCTAAAGATTTAGAAAAAGCAATCGCCAATAAGGAAGTTCAATACGAACTAAATATTGATGGCGAAACTTACAATGCTGGCTTAAAAGATATCAGTCGTGATTATCTAAAAGATTGTATTTTTCACGTTGATTTTTTAAAGCAATAAAATGAAAGCCATTATTGGTTTGGGAAATCCCGGTATTGAATATCGTAAAACCAGACATAATATTGGCTTTGAAATTGTGGACGCCTTAGCTAATCGCTATGGATCTACTTTAAACAATACAAAATTTCAGAGTGTTTTTTGTTCTGAAATGATAGGCGAAGAAAAAGTTTTGCTAGTGAAACCGCAAACTTTTATGAACTTATCAGGTCAAAGTGTACAAGCTATTAAGGCTTATTACAATTTGGCTCCGAGTCAAATGTTAATTATTTATGATGATTATCATTTAGATTTGGGACGTGTGCGCTTTCGTCCCAACGGTTCTGCCGGCGGACATAACGGCATCAAAAATATTATTGCCAAACTTGGCTCTGAGATTTTTGATAGAATGCGTATAGGTATCGGTTCACCGGGACGTAGAGAATTAACCAGCTATGTCTTAGGGAAATTTTCCCAAACCGAAATCGAAGAAATAAATTTGAGTATGCCAGAATACCTAGATATGGTTGAATTTTGGTTACGAGAAGATATAGAAATGGTTATGACTAATTTTAACGGTACAGGCAAGTAGCCCGTACTAAATTTATTTTTGGAGAAGTACATTGAAGACTTACGAGGCCCTGTTTCTAGCCGATAGCGCCATGCCTTACGGTGCAGAAGCAGCAGAAAACAGCTCAGAAGAGACCAAGGCCACAGTTGAACAAACTGTGCAGTCCATTATGGACAAAGCTGGTGCCAAAGTTATTGACACCGTAATGTGGGGAAACCGCAAATTAGCTTATTACATCAACAAACAAACTCGTGGTATTTACTATGCAGTTTATTTTGAATGTGATCCCCTAAAAGTGAACGTTGTTACTCAACAAGTAAATATCAGCACAGATATTTACCGTGTTATGGTGACAGAAGATCCCAAACAAACTGCCAAAGAAAACTTTGAACTTTACATTAAACAAGCTCAGGAAGCCAAAGCTGAGACAAAATAATGGCGGATTTTAACAAGGTCATTCTAGTTGGACGTTTAACTCGCGACCCTGAATTGCGCTATATTTCCAGCGGCACTGCCGTATGTGAGGTTTCATTAGCCATCGGTCGTAAGTGGAAAGGCTCTGACGGTCAAATGCGTGACGAAACTACATTTATAGACGTAGTTATTTGGGGACGCAATGGCGAAAATGTAAACCAGTATATGAAAAAAGGTAGCCAGTTATTAGTTGAAGGCCGCCTTAACCAAGAACGCTGGGAAGACAAGAATACCGGACAAAAACGCAGTAAAGTTAATGTAGTTGCCGACAGAGTGCAATTTTTGGATAGTAAAAATGCTGGATTAGCCAATTCAACTAACCAAAACAATGTAACTCCGCCACAACCAACAGCTACAACAAATCAGGTTCAAGCACCTATACAGCAAAAACCTGCCGAGGCAAATTTTGACGATAACTTTGATGTTCAGGGTGATGAAATCCCCTTTTAGGGCTCACCTCAATTTAGGAAGATAATATGATAAAAAGAACTTCTGCCTATCAAAAAGGCAAATGTCGTTTCTGTCGTAGTGGACAAGAAATAGACTATAAAGATGTAGAAAACTTAAAAAAATTAGTAACTCCACATGGTAAAATTCAGTCACGACGTATGACTGGTACCTGTGCCCTTCACCACCGTCGCGTAACCAACGAAGTTAAAAAGGCAAGAATTATGTCTTTAATACCTTTTGCTGGTAGCACTAACGGTTCAATGTAAGGAGCTAATATGGAAGTTTTACTAAACGAAGATATTCAATCACTAGGTTTAGTTGGCGATGTAGTAAAAGTAAAAACTGGCTATGCGCGCAACTATCTTTTTCCAAAGAATTTAGCAGTAATTCCTACTCCACAAGCTTTAGAGCAAATTGCCTCTAAGCGTAAAAAAGTGGAAGCTCAACGTATTAAATTACGTGAAGAAGCAACTGCTGCTGCCAAAAAATTAGAAGGCGCTTCTGTAACTCTTGAAGTTAAAGTTGGTGAAAATGAACAATTATACGGAGCAATAAGTGCTTCTATGATTTCAGACCAACTAAAAGCTGAAACTGGTTCAGTAATCCCATCTGAGCAAATTATAGTTGCAGAACCAATTAAAGAACTCGGTACATTTGTAGTAGATATTAAACTACATACAGATGTTATTGTACCTTTAAAAGTATGGGTTGTTAAAAGCGAGAGTTAATGGCTGATGTTGCTCTTAATGCGTTAGACAGAATACCACCTCATGATGAAGAGGCAGAACGGGCTGTTATTGGGGCTTGTCTTTTAAATCATCGAGTTTTAGACGAAGTTACAGATATAATTCGTTCAGATGATTTTTATACAAGCCACTTTCGTATTGCTTTTGAATCTATCTTAAGTTTATACGACCGTGGACAACCTATCGATTCTGTTTTATTACGCAACTATCTTGAGAGCACAGGCAAGCTTGAAAGCATCGACTTCCAACAGGTAGTCGATGCTACCTCTTCTGTGCCTTCCATTGCAAATGCCGATTATTATGCAAATATAGTGAGAGAAAAAGCATTATTACGGGAATTAATAAATGTCTCTAGTGATGTACTTAAAAATACTTTTGAATCTTCTAGCAATCCACGCGAAGTTTTAGATTTGGCAGAATCAAGAATATTCGATGTCGCACAACGTAATTACAAGAATGCTGGTTCATCCATTCGCGACATTTTACAAGAAACTGTTAAACGTATCGAAGATAATTTAAAAAGGGGCGGAGGTTTAACGGGCCTCGATACAGGTTACTTTGCTTTAAATGAACAAACTAATGGTATTCAACCCTCCGATCTTATCATCATTGCAGGTCGCCCATCAATGGGTAAAACCACATTTGCGTTAAATTTGATGGATCATTTTGCTTTAAATGGCGAAAAACCCGTTGCCGTTGCGTTATTTTCACTAGAAATGGGCAAAGAACAAATTGCAGAAAATATGCTATGTGCTCATGCACGCATAGATTCTGAAGAATTAAAAAAAGGACGACTAACAGAAAAAAAATGGAATGATTTAATGATGGCAGCTGGAAGTTTATCCGAAGCGCCTATATACATCGATGACTCACCTGGGCTTAGTCCTTTAGAAATCCGTGCTAAAGCACGCCGATTAAAAAGCAGATATGATATTCAAGCTATTTTCATCGACTATATTCAATTAATGCAAGATAGCGCTCGAAGTCGCGAAGGTAGACAACAAGAAATTTCTAGTATATCTCGTTCATTAAAAGCTTTGGCACGGGAATTACATCTTCCTGTTATCGTTCTTTCGCAATTAAATCGATCTGTTGAACAACGAGAAAATCATAAACCACGCATGTCAGACTTGCGCGAATCTGGTGCCATCGAACAAGACGCTGATGTTATTATGTTGGTGCATCGTGATGATTATTACGACCCCGAAAAAAACCCTGGATCTGTATTTATTAATATAGCTAAACAACGTAACGGACCAGTCGGTGAAATAGAACTATTTTTTGCTAAAGAACATAAACGCTTTGAAAACCTTTCACGGAGACAATAATAAATGTCAAAAATATTATTAAATTTTAGTGTGTTGCTATTATTATCATTTGTATTTAATCAAAATACCTACGCTTTTTCACCAACAATAAGGTCAATTAAAATACGTTCTGCAGAAAGTTCCCATCAACTAAAACATCCTGAAGCCTTAATCTTACGTCAAATGAAATCAAAACCTGGTATGCCTTTTTCTCAAAGTGTACTAGATGATGATATCGCTAGATTATTTAAATTAAATTGGTTTTATGATGTCAAGTGTCATATTACCAACAAAATCAATCCAGATATCACTGTGACGGTGGTAGAAAAACGTAAAATTACTCAAATTTCGTATAGTGGCATAAAGAAAATACGTTCTGTGAAACTAAATGATGTTATTTCTACACGCATTGGAGAATATGTTAATCCTTTTTTTATTACACGCGACAAAGAAGCTATTCAAAAACTATATCAAGAAAAAGGCTATTACTTTGCCGATATCAGAGTGGAATATAAAGATCATCCTGAAGGTGTCGAATTAATCTTTGTGATTGATGAACGCAAAGATATACGTATAAGTGAAATTATATTTGAAGGCAATGCCCACATCAAAAAAGATGAATTATTGGATGTAATGAAAAACAAAGAAGATGGGTTGTTTACTGGAGGAATATTTAACGAAGAAGAATTTGAAAAAGATTTAATTCGTTTACGCTATGTTTATATAAGTAAAGGTTGGATTAATGCTACTATTACAAGTGATGGATTTTATACTGAATTGCCAACAGAAAAAGCTAATAAAGTAACTACTCCTAGACGTACTGATCAACGGTGGTTAAAACGTAATATTGCTTGGCATCCAATACAAAGCGAAACACCAAAAGAACGAGTTGGCAAAATCAAAATCAACATTATCGAAGGGAAACGCTACCGCATTAACAAAGTTGTCTTTGTTAATAATATTAAAATATCCACTGAGGAGTTAATGGATGCTATTTCTCCAGAAAAAGTACGACATTATCCCGATGAACGAGCTCTTGAAACCACATATTTAAAGGTTGGTGGTTTTTACAGTCCGTTGATTATCGATCGTGCTAGAAAAATAATAAGCGATAAATACGGTCATTTTGGATATATGTTTACGCAAGTTAGAGTTAACGAAACAGTCGTTGACAATACTACAGATATTAATTTAACTTTTAATATTAAAGAAGGCAGACCGACAACAGTTAATGAAATCAAAATAGAAGGTAATGATAAAACTAGAGATGTAGTAATTAGACGTGAACTACAATTTTATCCAGGCGATAAATTAACATCTGATGTTTTAAATAAAAGCCGTAATAATTTAAGAAATTTAGATTTTTTTGAAAACGTTTCTGTTGAACCTGTTGAAATAGACAAAGAAAAAGGGATTTCTGATGTCATTATTAAAGTTAAAGAAAAAAACACTGGTCAGTTTCGCTTTGGTGTTGGGTTTTCTTCTGTGGACTCCATTGTTGGAACAGTTTCGGTACAGCAACGTAACTTTGATTGGCGTGCTTGGCCATATCCAACAGGTGACGGGCAAAGCGCAGGTGTTGTTTTGAAGTTAGGTTCTGATAGTAAAACAGTTGCGTTGAATTTTACAGAACCTTATATAAATGATTTACCTATTAGAACTGGTTTTAATATATATAACACTACTACATCAGCTGATCTTTATGATTCTACCAAACGAGGACTAGAATTATTTATAGGCAAAAAAATCATGAAAGATACATATTTAAACTTAACTTATGGATATGTACGCAATGAAATCAGTGATATGGATGATGGTGCTTCTGATTTATTAAAAAATGAAGTAGGTACAGAATACACCACTTATATTGGGTATAGTTTAAATTACAATACTGTGGATTCTATTTTCTTACCTACAGAAGGTTGGAAAGCAAGCGCTAGTTCTAAATTTTATGTAGATGCCTTAGGAGGCAAAACAGAAATGATAGAATCAGCCTTATCAGCCAGTTATTTTTATAAGATTTCTGATACATTTGGAGAAAAACCGCACGTATTAATGTTTCGTGGACGTTTAAATACTATTGGTACCTATGGCGATACAGAATATGTACCATTATATAATCGATATTTTGCAGGTGGTCAAAGTACAGTAAGAGGCTATCCAAGTGGCGAATTGACCCCTGTAGATAATCAAGACGAAAATATTGGCGGTACATTTAGACCTATTATTAATGTAGAATATACATACCCTCTATACGAAGAGCTTGTACGCGGCGCTGTGTTCTTTGATGCAGGATATGCATTTTTAAATAGTAAAAATGCTAGTGTAGGCAATATGCATAAATCTTATGGACTAGGTATTAGAGTTAAAACCCCTTTAGGTCCTATGCCAATTGCTCTTGATTATGGCTGGGCGCTGGACACTGACGATGGAAGATACCCTTCTGGACGTTTTGATTTTAGTTTTGGGGCTTTGTTTTAATTGACGAATACTAACATCCATATACAATATAAATTCATTTATTAATTATTTTGAGAGAAAAATTATGAAAAAAATAATGCTAATTATCGGTATAATAGCTACTTTGAACTTAAGTAGCCCTCTTGCTAGAGCTGAGGGATTAAAAATTGGTGTTGTTCACCTTTCTCAAGTATTTGATGCTTATAACAAAACCAAACAGCTAGATGCCGAATTAAAACTAGATACACAAAAAAAAATGGCCGATGCCGAACAAATGCGCAATAAAATAAATGCTGTACAAAAACAAATGAATAATAAAATGCTTTCATTAGATAAACGTATTGCTTTAAAAGAGGAATTTGAAATTGCAAAATTACGCTATGATATGTTTCGCAAAAAAACTATGGCACTAGCGGAACGTCAGCAAATATTAAGGATTTCTGACGTGTATAAAGATATACGTGCAGCTATTAATGATTATGCAAAAGAACAAAATTATGATTTAATTATACGTTTACAAACTAGAGATAAAAAACATACAGACATCAAAAGTTTAGAACAAGAAATCAATCTAACATCAGTTTTATACGCTAGTAATAAAGTTAATATTACTAAAATAATTATAGAAAAACTTAATAAAGCCTATAAAAAATAAATGACTAAGGCCTTAAGCGAAATAATTAAGGCTTTAAAGCCAATTAATTGCAATCTAAAAAAAGACATCAACATCACCTCTTTAGCGTCTCTGAGCGACGCCAAAGAAGGTGATATCAGTTTTTTAACCAATACAAAATATATTGCCCAATTATCTTCTACATGTGCATCTGCTGTTTTGGTTAAACCAGAACATGCCGATATACAATCCAACGCCATTTTAATTATCGTAGATAATCCTAATCTGGCCTTTGCGGAAGTAGCCAAGTTATTGGGGTTTGAAAGACCTGTATCGCCTATGGGCATATCAGACAAGGCTTGTATTGCAAAAGATGCTCACATCTCAAATGATGTAAAGATACAAGCATATAGTGTGATAGCTTCTGGTGTAAGCATTGGCGAATCGACAAATATTTATCCAAATGTAGTCATAGAAAACAATGTCAAAATTGGTAAATACTGCACTATCTATCCTAATGTTACTATTATGGATGGCTGTGAAATTGGCGATAATGTCATAATTAATGCTGGTAGTGTAATAGGAAGTGACGGTTTTGGATTTGATTTAGAAAGTCCTGATAACACCAAAATACCACAAGTCGGCAACGTAATCATTGGCAATAATGTAGAAATTGGTGCCAATGTGAGCATTGATAGAGCAAGGTTTGGATCTACAATTATCCAAGACAACGTCAAAATCGACAATCTTGTTCAAATCGCTCACAACGTCGTAATAGGTAAAAATTCAGTGATAGTTTCTCAAACTGGTATAGCAGGTAGCTCTAAACTTGGCACGGGAGTAATAGTTGGAGGGTGTACTGCCATTTCAGGACATCTGCGTATAGCAGATAATTCTATGTTTGCTGGACGCTCAGGGGTTACCAAATCAATAACTAATGCTGGCATTTATGCTGGATTACCTGCACAACCTATTAATTCATGGCGAAAAGATATAGCCAATATTCGGTCTTTACATAAAATAAAAAAGCATATTAAAGACCTTAAAGAAAGGATACTTAAAATTGAACACAATACCCCAAAAAACACTTAAATCAACTGTTATCATAAAAGGTGTCGGCCTACACAGCGGAGAAACTGCCAATTTAATCCTTGAGCCTGCCACCGCTAATCATGGAATCAAATTTATACGTACTGATGTTGATAAAAAAAACATCATTGAATTAAATCCAGCCAATATAGTTTATAATGATAGGCGCACTCAATTAACCAATGGCAACGTCAACATCAATACTATAGAACACCTACTTGCCGTACTACATATTTTAGGTATCACAGAATTAACTATAAAATGTGACTGCGAGGAACTACCCGGTTGTGATGGATCTGGTAAAATTTACCTAGAAAAAATTGATGCTGTCGGAATTGAAACTTTAGGTGCCGAAACAAACATATTAGAAATCAATACCCCTCTTACTGTTGATAGTGAACATGGCAATATTACTGCTATAGCAAATAAAGATTTCATTATAGACTATACCTTAGACTACTCTGCCTTTGGTGTCAGCCTGCAACATAAAACTATTAATATTACAGAGCAAACATTTCGAGAAGAAATTGTCAACTGCCGTACTTTTTGTATGAAGCAAGAGTGGGATCAACGGTTAGAACACAACCTTGGCAAAGGTGCTAGTCTAGAAAATACATTAGTGATGGATAAGGACACTCCTTTAGAAAATAAATTTAATCAACCGTTAGAGTTAAGCTGTCATAAAATTTTAGATTTAATTGGTGATTTATATCTAACTGGTCAGCCCGTTAAAGGCAAATTTATTGCTTTGAAATCTGGGCATGCCGCAAATGTTGAACTGACTCAAAAAATATTTAACCAAAGGCCTACCGAACCCGTTTATCATCTTGAAGAACTATTAAAAGTTTTACCTCACCGATATCCAATGATGATGGTTGATCGCTTAGAAAAATTAGAACCTAAAAAAAGAGCTGTAGGATATAAAAATTTAAGTTTTAATGAGCCTTTTTTTCAGGGGCACTTTCCTGGACAGCCTGTTATGCCTGGTGTATTGCAAATTGAAGCTATGGCACAATTAGCTGGATGCATTTTAATTGATCCTAATAGCAAAACTAAGTTAATACCAATGTTTACTGCCATCGACGGAGTTAAGTTTAGACGTCCCGTTGTACCTGGCGATAGACTGGATATGGATACTCGTATTGTAAAGTTTAGACGAAATATGGGTGAAGTAATCGGAAAAGCCACTGTCAATGGTCAGGTTGCCTCAGAGGCCACTTTTAGATTTATTCTTATAGAAGGACCTCAAGAATGAGCATCCATCCAAGCGCAGTTATTGGCAACAAAGTCAAGCTTGCTGAGGATGTGATTATTGGACCTTTTTGCCATATAGATGGAGATGTTACTATTAGCTCTGGATGTGTCTTAGACTCTCATGTACGCATAACGGGTCATACTTGTATTGGTAAAAATAATAAAATCTTTTCTTTTGCCAACATAGGTGTAGTTCCTCAAGATTTAAAATTTAAAGGCGAACCTAGCCAAGTTATTATTGGTAATAATAATACTATACGTGAATATGTCAGTATTCATTTAGGTACTCAAGGTGGCGGAAGTAAAACTATTATTGGCAATCAAAATCTAATTATGGCTTATGTACATATTGCCCACGATTGCGCTATTGCCAACAACTGCATTTTGGCAAATGCTACGCAACTAGCCGGTCATATACATATTCAGAATAATGTTAATGTTGGTGGTGCAACTTGTGTGCATCATTTTGTCACTATTGGCAAAGGCGCAATGATTGGCGGTATGAGCCGTATCAATAAAGATTGTTTGCCGTTTTCCATTACAGAGGGCAGTCCCGCTAAAACACGTGGATTAAATTCTATTGGTTTAAGTCGCAACGGATATAGTAAAGATGACATTAGTGCCTTAAAAAAAGCTGTACGAATCTATTACAAAGCAGATGAAAACGCAAGTGCTGCCCTTGAAACAATCAAAGCAGATAAAACTCTCAATGCCAATGAACATGTGCAATATATGGTAGATTTTTTAACCAGCACCGCGCAGGGAGAATATGGCCGAGCCCTTGAAGGTAGCCGATAATATTCTAATTTTTGCTGGCGAAGCCTCTGGGGATGCCTACGGGGCTTTGCTAATAAAAGAATTGCGAGCCATAAATAATAATTTAAATATTTACGGTGGTGGTGGGTCTAATATGCTAAAAGCAGGTTTAAACCCAATTTATACAATCGACAACTTAAGTGTTATGGGGCTAGTTGAAGTTATTTCTATTATACCTAGCCTATTAAAAATCAAAAAAAGCATCATAGCTTTTGCCAAAAACAACCAACCTAAAGTAGCTATTTTTATTGATTATCCTGGCTTTCACGTACCTTTAGCCAAAAAATTAAAGCAATTAAATATACCGATATTATATTATATTAGCCCAAAAATTTGGGCATATCGTGAAAAACGCATCACAAAAATTATATCATCTATTAACCAGTTAGCTTCGATATTTGATTTTGAAAAAGCTATTTACACACGCTATGGATTTGATAACTGCCACTTTGTTGGACATCCTATAGTAGATGTATTAAAAACCTCTGGAGCATTAGCTACTAAGCCACATACTAATTTAATTGGTATTTTACCCGGTTCACGAAACTCAGAAATCGCTAAACTATTGCCCACTATGATAGAGGCGTGCAAATTACTTAAGCAAGAAAATCCACAATTAAAATTTTGGCTTAGCTGTGTAAATAATTTTAACAATCAATATTATAAAAATTTAATAGGTGAATTTAAAATTGATTTTATCAAACAAGATTTGCACCTAAATATTGCAAAATCGTTTGCCATTATTGGAGCCTCTGGAACAGTAAACTTAGAAATGGCATATTTAGGCATACCTTCTGTAATTACATATAAATTGGCCCCTCTCACACATAGTATTGCAAAGCGAATTATCAAAATACCCCATGCGTCTCCTGTAAATATTATTATGCAAGAAGAATTATACCCCGAGTTGTTGCAAAATTTATGTAACCCTCAAAACATCTACAAAACTGTTAAAGAACTAATATACAATACACAAGTTCGTAACACACAACTACGCAAACTACACATATTTAAAAAGCAATTGGGATTAGCTGGCGCTAGTGAGCGTGTTGCCAAAATGGCCATCAACTTAATGGCTAAATAATATGACACTCAAAAAAACATATTTTAGCCTAATCGAAGTTATCATTGCAATTGGCATTATCGCTGGCATTATGGGGGTTACTTATGGATTTATGCGACAAGGATTATTAGTACGCGAACACAGCAAACAAATATCACGTCAAATCCGCCTTGAACATAATTTACTTAATACTATATCTAAAGACATACAAGGTGCTCAATGGATAGATGCAAGCCCTATTGAAATTTTTAATCTTCAAAAAGACAAAGTACACCCTAGCTCATCAAAACTGCAAATGTTGAGCTTTTCTAAGTTATATAACCCAGAAACCCAAACCAATACATATCTTAACCAAATAACGTACGCAATCGACTTAATGCCAAATGGTGAAAACTACGCCTTGTATAGGCAAAAAATAAGCTTAAACGACCTCAAAGACGACTCCAATAATTGGGAATATATATATGGCCCTATTACTGATTTTACTGTACAAGTTTGGGATAAAGACAAGTCTGATTGGTTGGATAAATTCTCTAGTGGTAAATCTAAAGCCTTGCCAAATATCGTACAAATTATCATACAATTACCTAAAACCGATTTGCAAAATAAAAGTATTATTTTTCAACGTAAAATTGTTTTGCATAATAATACAACCTTTAAAAAGGCTAAACTAGAATCAAATAATGAAATATCAAAACAACATTTGTCCGGATCATAATAATACATTACTAAAAATAAGCACTATCGTATCACTCACGTTGCATATTGCATTAAGTCCTATCGTCACTAAATTATTATATTTGCATAAACAAAAAGATAAAACTAATCACATATTAATTACAGAAATATTAGATAATGTTTCGCAAGGGACTAATCATAAAACAAAATGTATTTCCCATAGTCAAGTTATAGGTGTTACTCCTATCGATATAGATACTATAACACTAGAAACGCCTCTACAACCCCATTGCACACCTTATCAAAAAACAACCGTTGAAACATTACGCAAAAACGACATCAAACATAACACTACAATATCAAGACGTAAAAATATACCTCTTTCACGAAAGCCTCTACATTTACAACGCAAATATACAAAGACAATAGCCAAAACTATTCTATCAAATATACCGCAAATTGATTTACAAAATGCACCTAAAAACAACGCAAAAGTAATGATTAAAGTTGTGATTAACCCAGTAAATGGATTTCTCAAAAATATATCAATTTTAAAAAGTTCTAATAATTGGGCATTAGATCAAGCGGGTATTATGGCTATTAAAAAATCAATGCCCTTTCCACCATTAGACATCCCATTAGATAAAATTGTTTTTATTATACCAATTACATATAAACGCTAATTAGCTTTGTAATGTCCATTGAATTGAAATAACATCATTGGTTACAGATTTAATACGTTTATAAATTTTGTCAAATATCACATCAGTTTTATTGCGTTTGAAAATTCTTACATTAGCTACAATTGAATACTCGCCCTGTACACTATTGTATTTAAAATTAACGTGTTGTAATTTACTAAATTCTTTAACCGCATCTATAACCTTAGAAGTATCATTATCCGCAGTTAATTTTATTTTAATACTGCGATACGAATGTGATGGTAACATATTTTCTATAATGCTAACCGAAGTCAAAACTATAATCGCTAAAAAAGTTGCAATAACTGCCACAACAATATGACCAGAACCACAGGCCATACCTATACCAGCAACAATCCACATACAAGATGCTGTAGTTAAACCCCTAATATTAATTCCAGATTTAATAATAGCACCCGCTCCTAAAAAACCTATACCGGTTACTATTTGGGCAGAAATTCGCCCAGGATCTGGAGCACCTACACCATGCAGGGTTACAATCTGACCAGAAAATGCAATAAATGTCGAAAGAGTAGTAAATAAACAAGCACCTAAACCAACTAAGATATTAGTTCTCATACCAGCTGCACGCCCATGAAAACCTCTCTCTAAGCCTATCAAACCAGACAAAATAGCCGACATAGCCAAATTGCCCACATACTCTAAAATACGTGGATCATCAAAAAATGACTTAAAAAAATCAAACATAACTACCTCTCAAATTAATTAGCAAATAACTGTTGTACTGGTTTAGCCCAATGATTTAAATACGAATAAAAATCCAATTGACGTTCAAATTCCCCTATGTGCTTTATTTCAATAAATAATGTCTCTAGCGGTAAAAAATCTTCTATGCGTTCCGCCCACTCAATTAACTTTAACCCTTCGCCCATCAAAATCTCTTCTAAACCCAAATCCATAAATGATTCTGAATCAAGGCGATATGTATCCATATGATGCACTAATACTCGCCCACCTGTATATTGATTAATTAAAGTAAATGTAGGGCTAGATATCATATCTTCATCAATGCCAGCACCTAAACAAATTGACCGACTTAATAAAGTTTTGCCAGCACCTAAATCACCACTAAATGCCACAATAGCTTTATCAAAATTTTTACCTATTTTAATACCCAACTCCATCGTTTTTTCTGGAGATGTAGTAGTATAGCTTGTAATTAATTGTTTTTTCATTTCTGAAGATTATACTATTTAAATAAATATGAACAATATAGAATTGCAAAACCTAAAAAAACAATACGCCGATAATATAAAAAACGGCTTAGATTCAGTTACTGCCGTTAACTGGGGGTCTCGTGCTTCACAAGAAGCAAGATTTAAAATATTTTTAGATATTTATCGACAATACCCACCAACATCAACTATTTTAGATGTAGGCTGCGGACTTGGTGGATTATATAAATTTTTTATAGATCACAAGCTTAACCCTAACTACACAGGTATGGATATCTGTCCAGAAATGATTACTGCACTTAAAAATACATATCCTCAAGTAACAGGATTTACTTGTAATCTATTAGAAAATCATATACAAAATAAATCATGGGACATCGTTGTCAGCTCTGGCATTTTTAATCAAGTTGGTAGTGATGACGATAATTATACGCGCAAAATGATTAAAGCTATGTGGCAATTATGTAATAAATCTGTAGCTTGGAATATGCTTTCAACAAATGCCGATCCAAGTGGCATAGCTACCACAACACGCCTAAGCGATCCGAACAAATGGGTTAAATTTGCCAAAAGCTTAAGCAAACACGTAGAACTCCGCCACGACTATCTAAAACATGATTTTACAATTATTATTAGAAGGTAAAATGATTAAACAATACACATTATATTTAATTTTAATTTTAAGCCCATTATTTACAGGCTGTCAATCTAATGCTCTTGGACGTAATGCTTTAACTATAATGCCAAGCAGTATGTTAAATTCGCAAGCAGAGCAAGCATACGCCGATGAAAAACAAAAAAACAAAATCATTAAAAACACACGGCAAAGTCATTTAGTACAACAAGTGGCTAATAGATTAATAATGGTTGCCAATCGTGATTATGCTAACTATTGCCAAGGATTTAACTGGGAAGTTGTTTTATTTGATAAACCTAAAGTTAAAAATGCTTATTGTATGCCAGGTGGCAAAATTGCAATTTACAGTGGGATATTACCAGTATGTCAAAACGAAGCTGCCCTAGCTGCTGTAATGGGACATGAAATATCCCATGCTCTATTGCGTCATGGTAACGAAAGGGTCAGCCAGCAAATAGGCTTGACAACATTAATGGTTGGTGCCAATTACGCATTAAACAAAAACGAAAATGTATCTTCAGTTCAAAAACGCAATATTCTTATCGCTGTAGGACTTGGCTCAGAATTTGGTGTAGCATTGCCTTTTTCTAGAATGCACGAACGAGAAGCAGACTATTTAGGCTTACGTCTAATGGCAAAAGCTGGTTACATACCTAGCGAAGCACCTGCACTATGGAAACGCATGCAAGCCAATGGCAAATCAATGCCTGAATTTTTATCAACACATCCATCCGATGCAAGCCGAATTAAAGACCTAGAAAGTAAACAACAAGAGGCGTTTAGCCTATATAGGCTAGCGCCTCATAAATATGGTAAGGGAGAAAATTTTTAACCTTCCAAATTGTCTAAAGCTTCCCTTAGATCATCTGTAATTTTTAAATTATGATGCACAGCTTTAACATCGTCATGTTCTTCAAAAACTTCTACAAATTTCAAAACTTTCAAACCAGCTTCAATATCTAAACTTATAAAATTATTTGGTATCATAGTAATTTCTGCAGATTCTAAATCATAATCAGACAAGGCTTCTTGCACCTTTAACATATTGGCAGCAGAAGTTTTAATTTCAAAAAAATCACCAACAACACTCATGTCATCGGCACCAGCTTCAAGAGCTGCTATCATTAAATCTTCTTCATCGTTATTTTCTACAGGAACTAAAATCAAACCTACCTTGTTAAAATCCCACGATACACAACCAGGTTCACCTAAGTTACCATTGTGCTTATTAAATAAATGTTTTAACTCTGGGGCTGTTCTATTTGGATTATCTGTTAAAACTTCTAATATAACAGCCACGCCGTCTGTGGCATAACCTTCATACATATTTTCTTGTAAAGCTCCGCCGCCTAATTCTCCTGCGCCTTTTTTTATAGCACGGGCAATAGAGTCATTTGGCATATTAACACCGCGCGCTTTATCCATTAAAAGACGCAAACCAGGATTCATATCTGGATCTTTACCTTTTTCCCGCACACAAGCCATGATTAATTTAGCATAACGCGTAAATACCTTACCTCGTTTTGCATCGACCGCAGCCTTACGATGCTTTATATTTGCGGCGTGAGAATGTCCTGCCATAGATAAACTCCTACTTATTTGTTTTCTTTTGCGCTGGCTTTTTGCGCTTCTTCTTCACATTTTTTTTCAGCGACATACTTTTTAGCACATTCATTAGCAGCTAAATAAAACGACCATAACTCTTTCTCATTTACTAAACTAGATAATTCTCGTTGTAATTGACGACGATTGCCATTAGAAGCTACCACTTGATACTTTTCTTTGCATAAATGAAACATCTCTGTACTAACAGGCACAACATGCTTACCCATAGACTCAATCATTACAATTGATGCCCCATCACTATCCTTTGATAGGATTTTCTCTAAACCCTTGCGAATATCAGCATCACTTTTTTCTTCAAACAATGTATCAGTTAAATTACCAAAACGATAATGAATAGATTTTAAAGTCTCAAACGCACAATTAATTGCATCGTATTCTGAATCTGGCGCACCCATATTTTCTATAATATGACTGACGCGACTAGTGCGCAATTCATTATACTCCATACCTAAATCTTGATAACGCTTTAAAGTTTGTTCTATTACTTTATCACTAAAGCCTTTTTCGGCCATAGATACTCCAATAATAGAATCTACAATAGAACGTTTTTTGACTTTTTTATTAGTTTTAGATAATTTTAAGTCTTTTTTTAATTTTTCAAATGCTTTGTTTTTTGCCATAGACTTTAGTTTCCAGATAAAATGAGCGATAAGGTTAGCAAAAGCAAGTATTTAGGTCAAGATTAGTGCTCTAAAATTAGCTTTTTTTCTAAAAATATGCTAAGCTAAGAATAATGCCAGAGCCAACACTACGTGTACAATATCTTGATAAACGCTTCCGCGTTAAATTAAACGAAAAACCTTTAAGCATTGGTCGCCTAAAGGAAAATAGACTATGTATTGAGATTGGTTCTATTTCACGTCGACATGCCGTAATAGAATATATTGACAATAAATGGGTTGTAAAAGACTTAGACAGCAGTAATGGAATAGTACATCAAGGCAAACAATTAAAAAAATTAATATTAAAAAAAGATATTGAATTTAAACTAGGCGATGCCCTTTTTACTGCCTTAATAGATCAAGACGCAAGCAGTAGTGAAAATGACTCCACAGTTACTAAAATTGTTGAAAATAACTCAAAAATTATACCTAGATTAAATACTAATTCTAGCGAGATCAAATTAGCTAAAACACAAGAGACTCCACTAAAATCCTTAGTTTCACATAACAACCCAATAAAAATAGGTATAGAAATATGTGGCTATCGTATCGAAAAAAAACTACACCAAGACAACCTGCAAACTGCTTATAAGGCTCACCAAATATCTATTGATCGCACAGTCGTATTAAAAATACTTAACTCAGATCATACATCAAACCCTAAATTTATAGAAAAATTTAACCGACAAGCCAAAATATCTGGTTCTTATAATCATCCAAATATAATACATACATTAGATTGCAACCAGATAGATGATCTATTTTTTTATGCTGTAGAATGGGTAGATGGAAAAAATCTAACTCAAGTTTTAAAACGTGAAAAGCGCTTAACCATTAGCCAAAGTTTAGACATAATTACAAACATTGCCCAAGCTCTAAGTTATATACATCAAAAAGGGGCAACACATCAAAACATCAAACCTAACTCTATTATTATTAAAGAAAATGGCGACGCTAAATTAGCGGATGTAGGGTTATTTGCATTATTTGATAGTGATGCTAATCAAAATAGTCGTAAATTGATTGGCGCACCACAATACATGTCTCCCGAGCAAGCTCGTGGACAACAACTATCTGATAAAAGCGATGTATATTCACTAGGGACAGTTTTATATCATATGGTTACAAATAGACCACCATTTGAAGGCGACAATCCTATAACAATTATTTCTAAACAAATAAAAAGCTTGCCCAAATCACCTAAAATATTTGACATTACCATCGATGAACAACTAGATAATTTAATTATGGAGATGCTTCAAAAAGATCCAAATATGCGACCGTCTATAGACAAAGTTTTAGATCTTTTACCAGATATACACTCTGCAATTACTCCTATGCATATTAGTGGTGGCAATAGCATAAAAATCAAAAAAAAGAGAAGAAGAAAAATAATCAAAAAAAAATCTAACACGGCAACCATATTATCCATCATAGTTGCTTTTATAATAACCTTTATAGCACTTATGATGCTAAACCCTCAACAAAGAGACTTTGCAACAAAAAAAGCTCCTTGGAGCAAAAAAATATTTAAAATGATTGATAAAATCCATCACAAAAATACATCCGTGCAAATACCGTAATTATCAATCTTTAGATAAATGCATAACCACTGATGTTGCACCTAAATTATTTAAATCCATACCGATTAAAAACTTACTTAAACTATCTGCACCTAAGCAAGACATACCTTTAATGTTAATTTCGCGCATCTGACAAAATTGTTTAAACTCTGCCAAGGTAACAAAATGATTATTAGGCGTATTGTACCACTCAAACGGTAAATCACCACTCTTTGGCAACCTACCCAACAAGCCTAAGCGTAAACGATGTTTCCAATGAGCAAAGTTTGGAAATGATATCAATAAATTTTTTGAAACTCGCAATAATTCATCTATAACAAAATCTGGGCGGTTTAATTCTTGTAACGTGCCACTCATAATGGCAAAGTCATAACTTTTATCTGGTATCATCCCCAACCCATCGGTCAAATCAGCTTGAAATACCGATGTCTCTAACTGATTACAACTAATAATCGAAGATACATCAAAATCTATACCATGGCATAAACAGCCCTTTGTTCTATCAAGATAATGCATAAAACTGCCTTCACCGCAACCCAAATCTAAAACACGACTGCCCTTGGTTATCAACTTGCTCATATCAATTAAATCTGGTCTATCCAATAATGGCACTACTACATCTATTGAATTATGCCCAATTAGAAAAGAGCCAATAACATCAGAAAGCTCCGCACTCTTTAACAAAAAAGAATCATGCCCGTATGGTGATTGGTGCTCAAAATAACTCACTTGCTTACCCGCACGCATTAAAGCAGACGCCAACTCTCGACTTTGCTCAGAAGGATACAACCAATCAGATGACAAAGAGATAAAAAATAAACGCGCCGAGCTATCTTTAAAGGCTTCTTCTAAACTACCTGTTTTCTCTGTTAAAGAAAAATCATTCATAGCTTTGGTAATATATAAATAAGAATTAGCATCAAACCTATTAATAAAAGATTCTCCCTGATAAGTTAGATAAGACTCAATTTGAAAATCTGTACTAAATAACGAACCTTCCATATCCTTACGCCGTTCTCGTCCAAATTTTTCTTCCATTGACTCCTGAGATAAATAAGTGATATGCGCTATCATTCGGGCAATTGATAAGCCTGTATGCTCTGTTTTAGTATTGTAATAATCGCCACCATTCCAACTAGGGTCATTCATAATAATTTTACGAGCAACAATATCAAAAGACAACGCCTGTGCTGACAAACTCTCAGCGGCAGCTAAGCAAATGGCTCTATCAATAAAATTAGGAAAGCTACTGACCCACTCCAACACCTGTATACCACCTGCAGAGCCACCAACAACGCCCCATAAATGACTGATGTCCAGCTCATCTAAAAGCATTTTTTGCGCCATAACCATATCCCCTATAGTTATAGCTGGGAAATCCAAACCGTAAGGTTTATTTGTATCTGGATTTATACAAGCTGGCCCCGTTGTACCCATACATCCGCCAAGTATATTAGTACAAATAACATGAAAACGATTAGTATCTATTCCCTTACCAGGACCTATCATGTTTTCCCACCACCCGGCTTTTTTATCGTCTATATGATGCTTCCCAGCAGCATGAGCATCACCTGTTAAAGCATGGCATATTAATATTACATTATCACCATCTGGAGATTTATTACCATAACGCTCAAAAGCTATACGCAATTTTTTTAGCCTACCACCACGTTGCAAAACAAACCCCTCTGGAGGAAGAGAAATATCGCAATATTCGGTTTTAACTAAACCCACACTGTCTTGATTTATATTTTTACCCATAATTTGCTTATTCTATATGATTTTCAAGCTTGATTCTAGCCTCTAAAGAAGTTAATCTTCTAAAAATGAATATGCAACTATCAATTAAAGATTTACGAGTCAATACAATCATTGGTATCTATCCAGAAGAGCGCACCAAAGCACAAGAGATACTATTTAATATAGATATTATTTTTGATGCCAAAAACCCTGCCAACAGTGATAACATTAGCCAAACCATCGACTACTACAAACTAAGCGAAAGCATCGCCGATTTTGTACAAGCAACATCGTATAATTTATTAGAAAAATTAATTTATGATATTTCAACATTTATCATGCAGGATAAACAGATAATATCTTGCCATATTGAAGCTTGCAAAACCCAAATCAAAACACGTGCTAAAAGTATTTCATTAAGCTTTACAAATTGCCGTTAATACCAGTCGTGCATTTGTTGCACAACTGGTATTCTAAACGTTACAGTTTATGTATTTTACTAAGTTCAGTAATCATATACTCTACTGCTTCATCTGGGTCATCTATGATTTTATATAATTTTAAATCTTTATAATCTATCATACCCCACTTTGCCATAGCGTCTAAATTAAGCACTTCATCCCAATACTGCCTGCCATAAAGTACTATAGGCATTTTTTTGACTGTTTTTTTAGTTTGTACTAAAGTTAAAACCTCAAAAAACTCATCTAAAGTACCAAACCCTCCAGGAAACGCCATCAAGCCTTTACACAAATATAAAAACCAAAATTTACGCACAAAAAAATAGTGAAAGTCTAAGCACAAGCCAGGGGTTTGATACGGATTTGGTTTTTGTTCAAAAGGCAATGAAATATTTAAACCTATAGATAAACCTCCCGCATCATGAGCTCCACGATTGGCTGCCTCCATAATACCTGGCCCTCCGCCAGAGGCGATAGCAAAATTACACTTTTGCACCTTTGGACTTTGTGCCCATTTGCTAATTTCACAGGCGATATAACGTGCATCTTCGTAATAACGCGCCATCAATAATTGGGATTCAGCCGTACGTCTTTCTCTCCTCTGCTTTAAAGTAGGCTTAGATAATTTAGAAAATTTAGATTCAATTTCTTTATAATACTTACTAGCATCATCGCGCGGTTTTGTTCTTGCAGAACCAAACATAACTATAGAATTTTCAACACCGTATTTTTCAAAGCGAACTTGAGGCGCAATAAATTCTGCCATAATACGCAATATACGAGCATCGTGGCCTTCCATAAACGCCTTATCAAGAAATGCTTTAACTGGTATCTCTGTATTCTTTTTTGCCATTATTCCTCCTTGAAATAAAAACCATGCAGTTTTATATAATATATGTATCAAGTTTAATCACATTATTCCTAAAATCAAATTTGCACTTTCACATAAAAAAGGCTATGACTTTTACAAGCCATAGCCTTTAATATTTACCGTTAAAATAACTATAAATTATTTTAAGAAATTAATTAAACATCCACCACTACTGCCACCATCTAAAGATGACGATGTAGAAGAGGTTGACAAAAGCTGGTGAAATTGGAAATGTCACCTCAATAGGCGTAGCAAAGGTCATGCCCGATGGGCCAAATTCAAATACTGAACCAGCTTCTTCAAGATCACCCAAAGAGCTATTAACAACAGAGGCTGCTAATGTTGCAGGATTTACATCTGCACCATTGCCATCTTTTACACCAGTACCAATAAAGATTTTTAACTTATCAATATTGGGTGTTGTACCAGTAAAGCTTACGTCAGTTCCTGCACTTGCTTTACCCTCAGCATTAGTTGCGCCACCTACTGCACCAACAACTGGAATTGTTGTTACTTTAGATTCTAAACGTTTGCGTAAAATACTGAGGCGTGGACCGTTGGCTGCACCATCACCTTTTGAAAAAACAACAAGTAAGTCTTTTGATGGCGTCATGTAGCCAAAAATCTGATTATTGCCATTTAATTGGTATTCATTTTTTATTGTGTGAGCAAAATACCACCATCGATATAAAAAACTTTTTCATCAGAACCACCTGCTACACCTGTATTTGTAAAAGTTATATTTTCCACATATCCAGCTTCTGATTTATCATTGTCATCTCTATTGTTTTCAATATAAACAGCTCTCCAATCACCTTCAAGATCTGCCGTTGTAAAGGTTTTAGATGAGTCATATTTTACAGCAAAATCATAAAAAGCACTCGATCCATCATTGCCTGTTTTTAAAAACAGCTCTTTATTAGCTGTCATATGCCCAATTATATAACTGCCTTCCTCATCAAAGGATATTGCACCTAATGAAGAGATAGTAAATTTATTAGGTGGCGCCCAACTAGGGATACCTTCTGCATTAATTGAGAAAAAACCAGCACTGTGATTATTACTAGAATTTCCTATTTCAAACAAAACCTCTCCCCATTCACCTTCTAAATCAGATTGGTTATAGGTTGCGCCAGCGCTTTTATTTAAAAAACCAATGCCAGCATAGTCCTGATCGCCAGAACCTGAGTCTTGCCAAGTATCAAAACCAACTGTTTTATCATTTGATAAAAAACTATTTGGATTAGCAGCATCAACATTTTTTATAGCACCATTAGAATCAATTGTAACTGGCCCCCTGTTTCAGAAGCACCTGTACTACCCATGCCACTTTCAAGTATATCTATATCAGTAAGAGTATACTTACCATCACTATATACTGCATCTGTGGCAAAAATATTAAAGTTATTAAGATCATTTACCCCCTTACCAACTTCCACTGAATAAGCAGTCCAACTACCATCTAAATCACTGGTCTGAAACACAACTGCCTCTGCATTGCCCGCAAACGGTGCCAACAAGGCAAGCCCCATAAAGGCTTTTACTAATAATTTTTTCATTCTGTTTTTTCTCCTTTTAACAGATTAAAGTTTTAGGTATTTACCCCTGATTATTATTTAAATAACACTCTCATGTAACCCGCAACCATAGTAATAAATTGACACTATTAGTTACTCATATAGAATAAAGTAATGCAAAAAATAAAACGAATACCCTACGGCAAATCTGATTTTGAAAGTATTAAACCAGATAATAGATATTATATTGATAAAACACATTTTATCCGTGAGCTAGAAAAAACCGATTTTACTTTTCTTATCCGTCCACGCCGTTTTGGTAAAAGTCTATTTTTATCAATGCTACATTGTTATTACGATATTAATCAAAAAGATAATTTTGAAAGCCTTTTTCAAGGCACATCTATATTAAAAAATCCTACCGAAGAGCGGGCTAGTTATATGATAATGTCGTTTAATTTTTCTGTAGTCAGCACTCATAAAGGTAAAGTGCAGGAAAACTTTAATAAACATTGCAAGACTGTTATTGATACTTTTTTAGAGAAATACCGTACATACATACCAAAAAATGTAGTTAAACAGGCTCTTCAAGAAAAATCAGCTCATGCTAAATTAGCATATCTTGCCACTGCTTTAATTGATAATCCTACCAAAATATACATCTTAATAGATGAGTATGATAATTTTACCAATACACTACTTTCTGAATACGGAATTGAAGAGTACAATAAAATAGCTAAGGAAGAAGGTTATTATAAATCTTTTTTTAAAACCTTAAAGGCTATGGCAACTGGCAGCGGCGCAGGACTTGCCAGAATGTTTGTAACAGGGGTGTCTCCCATTACAATGGATGATGTTACTAGCGGAATGAACATCGGCGACTCTATCAGCGTAAATCCAACATACAATGAGATTATGGGCTTTACCGAAACAGACATAGAGCAGATGATTGACTATTATACCAGTGTCGGGGTTTTTAAACTTGATAAGCAACAATCAATTACAACTATGCGTAAGTGGTATAATGGTTATAAGTTTGCCGAATTTGCCAAAAACAGTATGTACAATACAGAT
>Ga0256837_1000106_pt1 | contig 76358 bp, 65 predicted proteins | sample 4562384metaG_FD_185976 | JGI IMG/M metagenome (GOLD analysis project Ga0256837, IMG submission 185976) | Hydrothermal vent microbial communities from Guaymas Basin, Mexico - 4561-384 | ecosystem: Environmental > Aquatic > Marine > Hydrothermal vents | place: Mexico: Guaymas Basin | collected...
GACCGCTTAACTGTGAGTTGTAAATAACTCGTCAAACACAATCCGTTGTTTATCAAATTTTCAATCATTTTCCAAACTTTCTTACCCTTTTTGGTGTAAGGTGTTTGGGTAATTTATTATACAAGGGGGTAATATGAAAAAGGGTATGATTTTTTTCTTTTTTGTTTCTTATTTGTTCGCTTCTGTTACATTGGAGCCTGTATATACCGTAAAAACTAATTCTTTAAAATCTGTTGCTTATCAAAACGGTCTGCTGATGTATGCAACCGCTAAAAATGTTTATGTTTACGATATGTTTACAAAAATTAAAAAGAAAAAAAATATTGACAATATTGTTAAAGCCGGATTATATAAAGACGGAGAAAAAATTGCCGTTTTAAATAGGCTAGACAGTATAAGGTTATATGACAGGACTTTGCATTTACTGAAAAAAATCCCCGGAAATTATAAAAATATGTTTGTTACCAAATACGGCGTTTATGTTACAGACAATAATCATTTATACGAAGTAAATTTTTTTAAAGGCAAAGTGTATTTTAACAGTAATAAATCAAATATTGTAAGCATATCTTATGATGATAAGTTAACGGCTACACTGACAGGTGTTTATTACGGCGATACAAAAATTCTTTCATTTGATTCACGCTGTCTGATAAAAAAAGCTTTTTTCGTAAAAGATGATGAGTTTTTAATACTCAGAAAAGGCAAAGTGGAGATATATAACATCTACGGTAAAAAATTGCAGACCATTGATTTGGGATATGAAACAATTAAATCGGTTGCGTTAAACAATGAAAACATATATATTGCAACCGATAATAAAATTTATATTTATCGTGAGGAGGCAAAATTTAAAAAGATTAAGGAATATCAAATTAAACCGGTGGATTTATTTGATTTGATAGTGAATGACGATTATTTAATAGTTGCAGGGAAGTATAATATAAATATTTATCCGCTGCCCGATCAATACGGTGATTCGGAACAAAATGAAATTACCGGAACCGCTGAGGATACAGGTTATAGAAAAAATACGCAGGACAATGAAAAATTAAATGTCCAAGTCAGTCCGAAAAGCGGAAAAGCCCCTATGAAAGTTCTGGTGGAATTAAATTATGATTTTGATGGTGATGCAATTCAAAAACTGAATATTACTTTTGATGACAATAATTATAATATTTTAAATAAACAAATCAAAAAATTTAATTTTATATTTACCAAACCCGGTATTCATAAGATAGAAATTTTTATGCAGACCGATACAAAAACATTTCATAAGGAAATATTTGTGAATGTTGAAAAGGAATAAAATGAAACTGAAAAAAATTTATGATTTTTTGAATGAAACAAGTCCTTTTGAATTACAGGAAGAGTGGGATAACAGCGGACTTTTAGTGGGAAATTTTGACAATGATATAAATAAGATATACCTTACGCTGGATTTGGATGAGGGGGTTATTGAAAATGCGGATGAAAATTCACTTATAATAGCCCATCATCCCTTGATTTTCAAACCTTTAAAAAACGTAATTCCCAATTCTTTTTCGACAAAACTTTTAATTAAACTAATTCAAAAAAACATTTCTTTTATCGCTTTGCATACCAATTTTGATAAAACGCACCTTAATAGATACGTCGCCGAGGAGGTGTTGGGGTTAAAGGGAGAATCCGACAGATTTGTTTATACTGCGGAAGTTAATAAAATTTTTAACGAATTTATTGAAGAGATTAAAAACAGGTTGAATTTAAGGTGTTTAAAAAGTGTTAAATGTAAAGAATTTATAAAAACGGTATCTTTAACCACGGGTGCCGGAATGTCTCTTTTGCCGTATATTAAAACCGATATGTTTTTAACGGGCGATATTAAATATCATGAAGCTATGGATGCGAAAGCCAGGGGAATAAGTCTTGCCGATATAGGGCATTATGAAAGTGAAAAGTTTTTTGCAGATGTTTTATATCCGGAAATTAAAGACCTTGATGTGGAGATTGTTAAAACAAATTCTCAAAATCCGTTTTTATATAAATGTAAAATGGATAATGGAAATTAAATAAGTTATTTTTTTAAATTTCTATGAATTTATTTGACTGTATGAATTTTAATGCAAATCTATAATAGATGATTATCTATTTTAGTATAGCATTTTCCATTTTCCATTGAACAATTTTCAATTGAATAAATATGTTATAATTCCACTTAAAAAAGGCATGAAATGAATAAATTTCTTGAACAGTTGATTGAGTTAAACAGACTCGAAAGAAGATTAAAAGAACTTGAACCGGTCGAAGCCGGAATTAAAGCGCCTTTGATTAAACTTGAAAATCAGAAAAACGCTCTTGAAGAAAGACTTGAAAAACTTGATGAAGAAATAAAAAACATCAAACTTAAAAGAGGTAAAAACGAACTTTTAATTGCGGAGTTAAAAGAAAAACTTCAACATATAGAAGAAAAGCAAAGCAAAGTAAAAAGCGAAAAAGAATTCAAAGCCTTACAGATAGAAGAAGAACTTGCACGTGAACAGATAGAAGTGGCGAATGAAGAGATTGCAAAATTTGAAAAACAACTTGAATTGAAAGAAGAAGAAAAAAAATCAATTCAGGAGGAAATAGAAAAAGTAGAGGCTGAAATCACTATTTTAAGCACGGATGTTACAAAAAAACTTCAAAATGTTGAAAAACAAAAAGAAGACATATGTAAAGAAAAAGAAAAACTCGTTAAAGAGATGAGCCCTAAAATATATGTCTTTTATGAAAAAATCAAAAGATGGGCGGGAATTACGGCAGTTACCCCTGTTAAAAAACAGGCGTGTACAGGATGTAATATGAAAATAAACGATAAAATATTCAGTGAAGTAATTAAAGGCGAAGAAATAGTTACATGTCCGCACTGCGGAAGAGTTCTTTATGTTGAAGAAGAAGATGCTGTTAATGAAAAGTGATAAATGAAAAGTGAAAAATAAACTTTTTTCTTTTTTTTATTATATATTTTCATTTTTGCTTTATCTTATCTCTTTTCCTTTTTTAGTGTTTCTGAGTTTTAAGCGTAAATATAAAAAATCTATTCCGGCCAGATTTTTTCTCTGCAAAAACCCCCCGTTTAAAAATAAAAACATATGGTTTCACGCCTGTTCCTTGGGCGAAACAAAAGCTTTAAAACCTTTGATTGAAAAATTTGAAAATGTTAATTTAAGCGTTATTACAAATACAGGGTTTGAAGAGGCGAAGAGATATAAAAATGCAGATATCCGGTTTTTGCCTTTTGAGATTTTTCTTCCTTTTTGGGTTAGACCTTGCAAAACCTTTGTAGTAATGGAAGCGGAGCTTTGGTATATGCTGTTTTTGTGTGCTAAAAGAAAATGCAATAAAACAGTTCTTTTAAACGCGAGAATAAGCGAAAAAAGCTATCCGAAATATTTAAAGTTCAAATGGTTTTATAAAAAGATATTTGAAAATATAGATATTGTGCTGGCACAGAGCGAAGAGGATAAAAAAAGACTCTCGGAACTGGGGGCAAAACAAATAGAAATTACAGGTAATATCAAAACATATTTTAAACCTAAAATAACAACTAAATATATTAAAAACAAACCTCTTATAGTCGTGGCTTCCACACATCCGAATGAGGAAAAAGCGATATTGGAGCAATTACCGCTTGATAAGTTTCAGGTTGTTGTGGTTCCCAGACATCCCGAGAGATTTGATGAAGTTTATGAAATTATGAAAAAATACGGAAATATAGGCAGGATAAGCGAAAAGTGTAAAGTGAAAAGTGAAAAGTGTATATTGGAAAATGATTTGATTTTAATGGATAGAATGGGGGAACTTGTGAATTTATATGCTGTTGCGGATATGGTTGTTTTAGGCGGCAGTTTTGTAGATAATGTGGGCGGTCATAATCCGATAGAAGCGGCTTATTTCAATAAACCTATTATAAGCGGAAAATATATATTTAATCAAAAAGCTTTATATAAAGAAGTTGAGGGTATAGAAATTTGTGAGGTTGAAGAGATATCTTCTCTGTTGGAAAAAGCGAAACCGACTGTTATAAAAAACAGACTCGATTTGGAAAAAACAATATCTTTTATTTTGTAATAGAATTAAATTTTTTCATATCCAGATATTTTCCGAATTCTTTGAAGAAAATTTTAACCGGTGGAGTGCTTGTTATGGCTATACCTGCAATTTTTCCAAGATATTCAAAAGATTTGGAAATTGACTGCAGCCCTTCAAATTTTACTGCTTTTTTCAGTTCGTTTTTGCATTTTTCTGTAAGCAGTGCAGTAACATAAGCACCCATTTTTTTATTTATTGCTTCTTTTTGGGAAGAAGAGATATTGTTGTATGGTTTTAAATCGGGATCTTGTGCAAAAGCAAAAAACATCCATGTTTTTAGCATTTTAATATCCTGTTTAGTTGAATTTGTTACCATGCATTCAGCCAGTTTATTGGTATAAATTCCTGCATTTAATGTGATTATCAGTATTGTAAATATAAAAATTTTTTTCATTATTCAATCCTTTTTATTATTTTAACATATAATAATGTAAAAGTTTTAAAAAAAGGAAAATGAATGTATGAAATAAAAAATGAGCGTATTTATCTGTTTGTAAAAGCACAGCCGAATTCTTCCAAAAATAAAATAGCGGGTAAATACGGGGAAAGTCTTAAAATTAATATTAAAGCCCCTGCAGTGGAAGGAGCGGCAAATAAAGAACTTGTAAAATTTATAAGTAAGGAATTTAAGATACCTAAAAGCGAAATTGAAATAAAAGGTGAAACATCTAAAAGGAAAATTTTAATATTGCCTGTAAGGGATGATATTGTTGAAAAATTGTCTGCCATTTGTAAGTAATGATGACAGGGGGTTTCATGCTAAACTGCAAAGATAAAAATAAAATAGATTCGACTTTTTATTCGAAAAATAATCTCGGATTTTTTTAGGGTTGCTATAACGGAACGTTTTTTGCTTCCTTTAATAAAAAAGGTATAAAATGGCTGTTACGAATGTTGCAAAAACTGCTACGAAATCCGGTGATGATTTTGTTTTTAATCCTAAATCACAGCTTGATAAAGACGCTTTTATGAAACTTTTTTTAAAGCAGCTTCAGATGCAGGATCCCACTAATCCGATGGATACTGATAAAATGCTTGAACAGACGGCATATCTCGGTACTATGGAAATGAATCAAAACATGCAAAAAACACTTGACACTCTTTCTAAGAGTATCGGCACTTCCCAGGAAATGAGTACGATAAGTGCAATCGGAAAAATGGCTGATACGGGGAATAGATACATTAATGTAACGGATGATGATAAATCAAAAAGCTTTGATTTGTATTTCGGCAATGATATAACTAGTGGTAATGTCCTTGTCAAAGACAAATTAGGCAATATTATAAAATCTTTTCCATTAGAAGCGCATACAAAAGGAATACTTAATTTTAAATGGGATTTGAAGGACGATAACGGAAAAAGAGTTCCGAGTAATACATATGAAATAACAGCCGAATATACCACATCGGACGGAAAAAAAGAAAATACCGCTTTAGGCGCTTATCCGATAGAATCTATAAGATTTGATAACGGAGAACCTTATGCAAAACTTGGAAGCAAATATGTTCCTTTTGATAGCATAAAAGAGATTTATCAGTGGCAAAACTGAAAATAGGAATTTGAAATGACTACCTCGTTTTACAATGGAATAAGCGGACTTAAAAGCTTTCAGACGGGAATTGACGTATGGGGGGATAATATAGCAAATGTGAATACTCCCGCTTTTAAAAAAAGCTTACCTGAATTTGAAACTCTTTTTTCAAAAACAATGTCTGATTCGCCTGTTGTGTCTGATGTAGGGCTTGGAAGTGCGCGTATGAGCACGGCGAAAGATATGTCATTGGGCAGTATTGTGAATACGGATAATCCTTTTGATATAGCCTTAGGTGGCGAAGGATGGTTGGCAGTTCAAAAAGGAAACGAGACGTTTTATACCAGAAACGGAAAATTTACAAAAGATGTGCTTGGAAATTTAACTAATGACGAGGGAACGTATTTGCTTGTAGCAAATGCGGGTAATATTGTAAGCAATAACGGAGAAAACGTTATTGATACGACCGTGGATACTTCAACACTTTTAAATAAAGATGTTTCACCGATAAGTCTGCCTGAAAATTTGGTTTATCCTGCAACGGCTACTACTGACATGACTTTGAATGCAAATTTAAAAGATTTCAAAACACTTCCCGCACTCAGTGAAAAAGCAATGCCTGATACCGATTTTACGGCTTTGTATGATAACGTAGGAAATTATTTGAATATTAAAAACGGGGATTCGTTTATTTACAGTGCCGGTGAAGATACGGAATATTCAGACGGATTTTTAAAAAGAGGGTTGTGTTTTGGGGATGATGTTAAAGACGGTAAAGACGGAAATATAAGTTTTAATATAAATGGAATTGACATCAGTGTGGATATTCCCGACGGAAGCACTAAAAAAGAAATAATAAATAAAATAGATGAATATCTCTCCACTGAAGAGATGAAAAATAATTTATCCCAAAAGGGCATAGGTTATAAAACGACGCAGGATGGAATCGAATTTTATTCGCCCGATAAACTGATAATAACTTCAAAAGACGGATCAATAAAAAACTCCGCAGCCGTTACATTTACATATAACAAACCTAAAAGCGGCGATAATGATTATAATAATTTAAACGATTTAAAAGAGGGTGTTCAGAAAGTGTTGGATACCGTTTATCCGGGTGAAAGTAAGGTTGAAGTAAATGACGGAAAAATAATAATTAATAACACGGGTGACGAAATTTTAAAGGAAAAAGTCTTTTATAATCAAAATACAAATATGGATTTGTATGGCAATTTGGGCAATATAACTTCCGATATTCCGTCGGGTAAAACAGCTTCAACTGGTAATTTTTACGTAAATAAGCAGTCTTTTGGGGAATATATTTATGAAAAAGACGGAAGCAGGGACAATATAGTTATGAATTTTACTAAAAAAGAAGTTAAAGAAGGGGAAATTGTTTGGAATGCCGAAGTGAAAGTAAAAAAAGAAGGCAAGGAGATATTTACGGTTTCAAAAGATTTAACTTTCAATTACGACGGCGAATTAGTAGAACCTAAAATGATAAATATTACAGATCCTCAAAAAATGGTTTTAAATCTTAAACTTACGTCTTATGAAAAAATCAATTCAAATGACAGTTTTACACAAAACGGAACCCAAAAAGGTGATTTGATAAATTATCAGATTTTAGACGATGGGAAAATAATTGCCGATTTTACTAATTCCAAAAGCGCTACAATTGCCCAAATACCGGTTTTTCATTTTCAAAATGACCAGGGTCTTGAGAGTTTAGGCGGTAATTTGTTTGTGCCTACCGATAATTCGAATATTGCGTTTTTGTATACGGATAAAAACGGGAATTTATTTAATAATACAAAAATTATTTCAAACGCAATAGAGCAGTCAAACGTAAATTTAAGCACAGCGATGACCGAGCTTATAGTTACCCAAAAAGCGTTTTCCGCAGCTGCAAAAACGGTTACAACAAGCGATCAGATGATACAAAAAGCAATAGATATGAAAAGAGGGTAAGAGATAGTGAAAAAGGGTAAAAAGATAATGTCTATACTTACTGTTTTTATTTCATATTTATCTTTTTCTTATCTTTTGTGAACATATAACACAAATTATGGAATAAAAATTGCTTAAAAGTAAAAAACTCAAAAGGATATTACCATGATGAGAAGCTTATGGAGCGGAGTCAGCGGACTTAACGCTCATCAGGTGGCAATGGATGTGGAAGCAAACAACATTGCAAATGTTAATACCGTAGGTTTTAAATACAGCAGAACAAATTTTCAGAATCTGTTAAGCCAGACGGTAAAAAGCGCTACTGCCCCACAAGGGACACTCGGAGGTAAAAATTCCCTGCAAATAGGGCTTGGAACCACGGTTAGCGCGGTTGAAACCATGTTTAAACAGGGAAGTTCTCAAAATACCGATAAAAATACGGATATGGCGATTAACGGGGACGGTTTTTTTGTAGTAAGCGAAGACGGCGGTAAAACATATAAATATACAAGAGCGGGGGATTTTACGTTTGATGCAAACGGTAATTTTGTTGATCCAAACGGGTCTATTGTTCAGGGTTGGCTGGCTGATGGTGATACGCATAATATTGACACATCTTCCGGAGTTAAATCCATAACCATTCCTCCGGGACTTACAACTCCGGCAAAAGAGACAAGCAAAATTCAGATTAAAGCGAATTTAAACAGCGGAGACCATGTTGCCGAAAAAGCACCTACAAGAAGCACAATTGATTTAAATACGACAATGAACGGAATTTATAATTCTGTGGGAGAAGAAATTAAACTTACACCCGGTAAAAATACGGTTACGGTTACCATAAAAAAATTAAACGATTCCGTTTCAACCGTTACATTAACATACGGGGAAAGTGAAAACGACCATGATAAAAAATTTAAAACCCTGGGTGATTTGATTGACGAGCTTAATTATGCCATTACACATCATGATTCAAACGGAACATTTATTACCAATGATAAAAAAAGAAGTGAATACGAGATTTATTTAAACGGTGACGGACAGATTGTAGACCCGGAAGGAAACAGAATTGATAATATATCAACCAATGAACCTGATAAAGATAAAGTTTTAGAGAATGTTTTAAAAGAATTAAACGGCAATTCCACAAAAACCAGCGGCAGTTTAAAAATGATTCAAAACAGTTTTTTAGGTGCTGATGATGTGGGAGAGCTGTTTAATACAAACGGTAATGCGTTTAATCTTAAAGACGGCGAAGGAATAACAGCAAATATTGATGGACTTTATGAAACAAGAAAATTTGTTTATAAGTCCAGTTCTATCAATGGAAGTGCCGATGCCTGCGGAAGTGGTAGTGGATCTTATATTGCAGAAAATAATGTAGTGGCGGACGGGGACGAAGGACTTCACTGGACATATGACAGTGCCGGAAGTGCGGCTTTTTTAAGTATTAAAAGAGACAGTAAATTTAATATTACACAACATAACAGTGTAAAATTTACTATTGAGGATTCATCGGGAACTAATACTGAAGATATTTCACTTTTATATGGAAAAGATTTTAATACAATCAATGAACTCATTTGTGCTTTTAATTCACAAACTTCTCAGGATAATTATGATATAAGGCTTAAATTTGACAATACTACTGGACAGTTGATGGAGGTAGGAAAGGGTAAAATAACAGTAGCCGGAGCATATGATGATTCAAGTAGTACTACTCCAGCTACCAATAGTGCAGTGGGTAGATTTAACGATATAATAAGTGCTTTAAACGGGAATAATACCTCTTCGAAACAAATTTATAAAAACGACACTTATTATTTTCATGATATTCAGGATCTGGTGAATTTATGGAAATTTACAATTGACGACAGCAATGACCCTGCCGGTAATCAAAACGCAGTTGATAAAGAAAAGGCAAATGTTTATATTAATGACGACGGAAAAATAAGTGTAAAAAATGTCTCCGGACAGTCTTTTAACATTTTAGTTTCCGGTTATCCCGACGGGCAGGACAACAAACTCTTTACCGATGCGTTTTCTCCGATTAACGGAACGGTGGCAAATGGAGGAATAGCCGCGACTCAGGCAATAAACGCGGCGGTGCATGTAACGAGCCTTGATGTGTTTGATTCGCTTGGAAGTAAGCATACGCTGACGTTTCATTTTAGAAAAAACCATACCTCAGATAACCCGACCGATCCTACTAAGTGGCAGTGGTATGCTGAGGTTCCGGAACCCGCGTCACTTGATAATCCGGCTAATGGTTATGTAAAATTCAATCCCGACGGAAGCTTAAAAGCCATAAATCCTCCGAGTCTTATTTTCAACCCCAATAACGGTGCAAATCCAGGACAGGCGGTTCAGCTTAATTTCGGTACTATTAACGGATTTGACGGAATCACTTCGTTTGAGGCGCCTAGTGCCACAAGCGGACAGACACAGGACGGATATCCGGGAGGTGATTTGCAAAATCTGGTGGTTGATCAGACGGGAACAATTATAGGTGTTTTTACAAACGGAAGAAGTTATTCTCTTGCACAGGTGGCTTTGGCAAAATTTGTAAACAATGAAGGCCTTATGAGCGAGGGTGGAACGCTTTTTAGTGCTTCTCCTAATTCCGGCGATCCTATTATAGGAACGGCGGGAACCGGTGGAAGAGGTTCCATTCAGCCAAGCTCACTTGAGATGAGCAATGTTGATTTAAGCAGAAGTTTAACGCAGCTTATAGTTATTCAAAGAGGTTTTCAGGCAAACTCAAAAACAATAACGACTTCAGACCAGATGTTAAATACACTTCTTCAGTTAAAGCAATAATGATATAATACGCTAAAAACTTCTTGTTTTTAGCGGAGTTACAATGGATACGGCACTTTTTGAAAAAAACATAAAATTTTTATACGATAATCTTCCTCATTATTATAACCTTGTAAAAAACATCAAAACCAGAAACTATAAAATTTTAAATAATAATATTGTTGACAGTAACGGTAACAAATTTTATCCCGTTTCAATTGATGAAGATTCTCAAAAGTTTGCTTATTATCCGACTCACAACGAACTATGGGAGAGGAAATTTTATGTGCTTAAACCTCATACGTGGGAAAAAGAGTTTCATGTGACGGGTAAAATAGCGAATAAAATGATAAACAAAGCAAAAACAATTAAGGATTATACTGAGGAAGGCTTTTATTTTGACAGGGATTTTTTGCCTACCGTTGCCGTATTTGGAATTCTATCGGGAAAACATATTGATTTGCTGGTTGATAAGTATGAATTTCAGTCTTTGTTTGTGTATGAACCCAATCCCGAGTTTTTTGCAATCAGCCTTTATTTTACCGATTATGAGAAAATATACGAAAAATTAAAAGACAGATTTTTTTTGTGGATAAACGGCAGGCTTGATTTTTTTGCAATTGAAAAGTTTTATTATGAAAGGAAAGTCACTTCAAGTTTTCTGACTCTAACACTTAAAACTTATAATCATCCTTTAATTGACGACGCTGTAAGTAAATTGGAACAGGTAAGGGCTCAGAAATTAAGGGGCTGGGGGACGTATGAAGATGAAAAAAAAGGTGTTGTGAACCATTTAAAAAACATAAATAAATATAAGGTTTTGGTAAGAAAGAAAAATATGAATGTGCCTGTTTGTATAGTGGCAAACGGAAAGAGTCTTGAAAAAAATATCGAATTCATTAAAAAAAACCTCAATTCCATGATAATAATTTCGGTAGGGACGGCTATAAAGCCTTTGTTAAAAGCGGGGATTGAAAGTGATTTTCATATCGAACAGGAAAGAATCGATATATTAAAGGATGTTTTAAAAGACATTTTGCCAAAATATAAAGGATATTTTATCGGTTCAAACGTTGTAAATGAAGAAGTTTTTAAAATGCCTAAAAAGCCCCTTATGTATTTCAGGGATGCGTTTGCCTTGTCCCCTAAAAATTATCAAGTTCCCGGAAGTTCGCCTATTGTGGGAAACGCCGGTTTTGCAATAGCCAGTTTTTTTACTAAAAAAATATATCTTTGCGGTATGGATTTGGGATACAGAATAGGTGAAAGAAAACACGCAAGCGGCAGTTTCTACGATTCAAAAGAAGACAAAATACATAGCGGTATAAAGGTTGAAGGTAATTTCAGTGACGATATATATACCGATTCGCTGTTTTTGTCTTCAAAAACAAATATTGAAAAAATGATAGAAATTGAAAATCTTGAAGTTTTTAATCTCAGTGATGGGGCGTATATCAGAGGGAGCATTCCTCTTAAAGAAAACATTGACCTGCCTTGTATTGATAAAGAAAGGTATATAAACGAAATGTTAGAATGCTTTGAATATGTAAAAAATGATAATGCCAATACGCATCCGATGATTAAGTCAATAAAAAAAGCGGCGGGGTGTGAAGTTGTGGATATTGATAATATCGATTTTTATCCGCTTTTAAAATCCGTGAAAAACATTTTAAGCAAAAAAGCCGAAGATTATAAACATTTAACAGGGCTAATAGATTTTATAGATAATGCGTTTGATACGTATGAAAAAAAATATCCCGTTGAATATTCCCTTTTAAGAGGTTCGCTTTCCCATCTTTTGAATTATCTTTATATTCTCTCTCACAAGGTTAGAAAAAAGGATATTTATAAATTGCAGCAAATATTAAAAAAAGAGCTGGTTAGATTTGAAAAAGATTTCAAATCTATGCGTACTGATAAGGAATTTCGATAATAAGTTCGTCGTTTTCTTCGTTTGAATTTTTTGAAAATTTTTGATTTTGTCTGTATTCTTTATTACCCTGTTGCTGATTTTGGTTAAAACTCATATTCACATCTGTAAATCCCATGTTTATAAGGTTTTGTTTAAGTTCCTGCTGCTGTGAATGCATAAATCCGACGGCTGTATTATTGGAATTGATTTGTATTTGAAGGTTGTCTCCCCTGTGAACAAGTGTAACTTCCACTTTTCCGAGTTCTTTTGGGTGAAGCTCCATTGAAAGTTTTGAAACAGGGGGTTTATAATTTTCTACCGCCTCTTTTAAATTATTTGCAAAATGTTTTATGGATTCTTTGGCTTTATGGATGTTTTGTTTAAGGTTTTGGATAATATTTTGTTCAGATGAGTGCTGAACGTTTGTATTGTCGGAGTCGGATAATTTTTTTGCATTTTCTTTGATTTGAGTTTTATCATTAAATGTGTCGGAAATTTTTATAATTTCATTTTGGTCAGTTTTTTTTGTAATGTTTGAGCTTAAAGTGTCGATGTTTTTGCTCTCTTTTTGATGGTGTTTATTTAAATTATCTTTTGTATTTTGTGAGTTGGTTTTTTCTGTTTTTTTTTGCAAAAGGGTGCAAAGGAGTTCTTTTTGAGTGTTTTTTTCCGTTTTTAAAGTTTTTGGCAATATTGATTTTTTATTACCGGTTTTTAATTCTATTTTGTTTTTTGGTAAATTAGGTTTAACGAAATGCGGAATGTTTTTTGTTTCTTTTTCATGTGATAATATTATTTTGCTTATGTTCAGATTTTTACTGTTTGCAAATTTTATCAGTTCTTTAAAAGATTTGATGTTTTTGAACTCATTTATTTCTTTATCCGTAAGTTTTAATTGTTCTAAGGTTTTTTGGGATATTATGATTTTTTTAGTAATTTTTACGATTTTTTCTTCGAAATTTGTTTTATCCGGCTTTATATCTGTTTTAAGTGTTTGTAGTAGTTGTATAGCGGTTGTTTGATCTGTTGAAGCGTTTTTTTTAATTTCTTTTTTTATTTCTGTAACTTTCTTTTCCAGTTCATCGTTTGAAACGGGTTTGCTGTTTATTAAGAATTTTAGAATTTCCGAAATATTGTGCTCTTTTTCATTTTTTGTGTGATTATGTATATTTATTACAGGCTCTTTCAATTTTGTTTTTAAAGAAATTTTAATTTTATTTATTAAGTTTTTTAAATCCGGTGTCAATTCTTTTTTGTTTTCAAAAAATTTATCTAAATCATTTTCATTTATATTTAAGTTTTTTAGTAAATCAATAAGTTTTGACGAATCGTTTTTGTAAGTATTTAATAAATCAAAAAGAAAATTGCCTTTGGAATTTTTAGATGTTTTTATTTCATTATTATCGTTAACGTTTAATAATAAATTTTCTATAACAGACATGCAAAAGCCTTTTTTTAAACACAAGCAATTATCGTTCCTGTTTTTAATAAAAAAAAGCTATGTTTTTTGGATATAATTGCGAAAAAATTTAAATTACAAAGGCATTTAATGAAAAATATCAGAAATATAGCGGTTATTGCACACGTTGACCACGGAAAAACCACATTGGTTGACGAACTTCTAAAACAGTCAGGAACTCTTGATGAAAGAAAAGAGTTGGGTGAAAGGGTGATGGATTCAAACGATTTGGAAAAAGAAAGAGGAATTACTATACTTTCAAAAAACACCGCAATTAAATGGAATGACTACAAAATCAACATTATAGATACACCGGGACACAGTGATTTCGGAGGAGAGGTTGAGAGGGTTTTAAAAATGGTTGACGGGGTTTTACTTCTTGTTGATGCACAGGAAGGTGTAATGCCTCAGACTAAATTCGTTGTAAAAAAAGCACTTTCTCTCGGGCTTAAACCTATTTTGGTTGTAAATAAAATAGATAAGCCGGCAGGTGAACCGGACAGGGTTGTGGATGAAGTGTTCGATTTGTTTGTAAGTATGGGAGCAAGTGAAGATCAGCTTGAATTTCCTATAATATATGCCGCTGCGAAAAACGGGTTTGCAAAATGGGAACTTGAAGATGACAATGACAATATGACTCCTGTATTTGAAGCAATAACAAAATATATTCCAGCCCCTGTCGGAGAAGAGGACAAACCTCTTCAAATGCAGGTTTTTACGCTTGATTATGATAATTTCGTAGGAAGAATAGGAATTGCCAGAATTTTCAACGGTAAAATTAAAAAAGGCGAAAATGTTGTTTTGGTAAAAGCAAACGGAGAAAAAATAAACGGAAGAATTACAAAACTTCTAGGATTTTTAGGACTGGACAGAGTTGAAATTGATGAAGCAAAAGCCGGTGATATTGTGGCTGTTGCAGGTTTCAGCGCCCTTGATGTGGGTGATACTATTGCCGATAAAGAAAATCCTGTGGGATTTGATCCTTTGCATATTGAAGAGCCTACAATCAGCGTAATTTTAAGTGTTAACGATTCGCCTCTTGCGGGGACCGAAGGTAAAAACGTAACCGCTCCGAAACTTAGAGACAGACTTTTTAAAGAAATGGAAACTAATATTGCCATGAAAATAGAAGAGCTTGGAGAAGGTAAATTTAAAGTTTCAGGTAGAGGGGAACTTCAAATAGCAATACTTGCTGAAAATTTAAGAAGGGAAGATTTTGAATTTTCTCTTTCACGTCCGGAAGTAATTATCAAAGAAGAAAACGGAGTTAAACTTGAACCTTATGAATATGTGGTTGTCGATGTTCCGGAAGAATACAGCGGTGCGGTAATTGAAAAGCTCGGAACCAGAGGCGGAATTATGAAAAATATGATGCCTTTAAGTGACGGTTCTACAAGAATAGAATTTGAAATGCCTGCCCGCGGACTTATCGGATACAGAGGCGAGTTTATGACCGATACAAAAGGCGAGGGTGTGCTTAACAGCTCATTTTTGGATTTCAGACCTGCAACCACCAAGCCATATACAAGAAAAAACGGTGCTCTTATTTCCATGGAAAACGGAGTTGCGGTTGGATATGCAATATTCAACCTTCAAGAGAGAGGGAAAATGTTTATAAAACCGGGAGATAAAGTTTATAACGGTATGATAGTGGGAGAACATTCAAGAAGCAACGATCTGGATGTTAACCCTATTAAAGGTAAAAACCTTACAAATGTCCGTGCAAGCGGAAGCGATGACGCAATAAAACTTGTTCCACCTGTGGATATGACGCTGGAAAGGGCGCTTGAATGGATTGAAGATGATGAACTTGTGGAAATTACCCCGATATCTATCCGCGTAAGAAAAAAATATCTTGACCCGACTATAAGAAAAAGAATGAGCAGAGGTAAAAAATAACCGTTTTTTTCGGTTGTTTTGTTTTTTGATTTTATTATAGTGACTGACACTATAAAGAGAGGAGTGGGAGAAGGTGAAAATGTGAAATATTTCAGGTTTCAAGTTTACAGTTATGAGAATTGTCCGGTATCTGATACTAAAATTAATAGTTTTAAAAACCTTAAAAACTTCTTCATCTCACTTCAACAAACTCAAAAACCTTAATAACTAATACACTAATATACCGGTTATTATAAAAAAACGGAGGTTAAAATCCGAATTTTTTATTTAATTTAAATACCGTTTTTACTGTTTTGTATTGAATAACGGCGAGTCCCGCGATTAATATATAATGCATTGTGGAATATGGAGTTATTACGCCGTTAAAAATAAGTCCCCAATGTATAAAAAACATACCGAATACAAAAAATGCAACCCCGGGGCATATTAAAGCGTATGTTGACGGGTCTTTTTTATCGGAATGTATATATTTGTCAAAATAATTAACTTTTTTCATTACCGAATAACCGAATAAACCCATTATTATTTGAAGTGCAAAAATAAAACCGGTAAGTGTAAACAGCATAGCTTTTAAATCCGTATCGTCGCTGAAATGGTGCCCCAGACCGAACACATCCCTTACAAGCGCTATTCCAGTTAGGGTCAAAATCGGAATTCCTATCCATAGCGAAGGTGCTGATTTTTCATCAAGACCGTTTTTTATTATGGAATGAAAACCCAAAATCAGTTTTAATATACCCAGTAATATGGAGGTTCCTATAAATATAAAAGAAAAAAAGATGCTTAGTGCATTTATCGCTTTTATGTGACTCATAGCGGCAGGTGCGGCAAAGCCTACACCTATCATAGCGAATGCGAACACTGAAAGCAGTTGGGTTAGGTTGTTATTTTCTTCCCATTCTTTATTGCCGTTTAAGATTAAAGGGATAAAATATTCACCGAATATTTTTAATGCGTAAATTCCAACACTTAAAAACGCTAAAATTGCCATCGGAAACATATACTCAATAATATTCCAAAGTCCCGGAACCAGTGCCGCACCAAGCACAAACATTACGTTAATTGTCATAGCGTATGTTAAAGGAATGGCCATAAAGGAAATTTCTTTTAAAGTTCCTTTTATTCGGTTGTATTCTTCTGTTTTTTTGAATTCATTCCATTGTTTTATATTCCAGATTAAAAGAGCGATGTGTTTGTAAGCAAAATATAAGATTTCGATTAATGCTAAAACAATTCCGGTTTTGTTAATAATGGAAGTGTTGTTGAACGTACGATAAATATTGTCAAACGTTGCTAAAGGAATGCCTTTATGCGGAATTAAAAACAGCAGATAAATATAAAATGAAACGGCAAGTCCACCTGCTCCTAATGAAGCTAAAAACATAATAGGTGTATATTTTTTCATTCAAGTCCTTTTTTTTGAAATTATATCAAAAACAGGATAGTATTTCTCTTTTATTATTGATAATTTTTTCTTATATTATATAGCATAGTAACACTTCTTGTGATAAAATTTATTAAAAGTCAAAAAAGGAGCGGAATGAAAAAATTTTTATTGATTTCAGCCGCTTTGTCGAGTTTGATTTTTGCTAAAACGGTAAACTTTGATACCGTTTTAAAGGAAAGTTTAAATAGTAATTTAGAACTTAAGGCAAAAAAGTTAAATATCGATAAAGCTAAGGCTGATTTAGAAACTGCCAAAGGGTATGACTGGGGTAAGCTTGTATTTAGCGAAGAAATAAGCAGGACTAATAATGCTATGTATGTTTTCGGAATGAAGCTTGGAAGCAGGGAAGCGACTTTCAGGGATTTCGGGTTTGCCGATTTTTTAGCTAGTATGCCGGGACTTATGGCAGGGAGCACATCAGGAGATAAAGTTTTATCCATTCAACCGAAAGATTTGGATTATCCGGGAAGCAGGAATAATTTTAATACAAAATTCGTATATGAGGTTCCTATCTTTACCGGATTCAAACTCAAATACGCAAAAGAAATGGCAAAGCTTCAGGTAATTGCGAATAAATTTAAATACGCTCATGACAGAACTAAACTTGCCGTTGAGGTGTTAAAGGCGTATAACGGGGCGGTTGCCGCAAAATATTTTATAAATGCGCTTGAAAAAGCAAAAGAGACAACCGTAAGTTTTGTGAAAATGATTGAAAACTTTAAAAAAGTCGGAATGGCTACAAAGACGGATCTTTTACAGGCAAAAAAAAGAGACAGCGAAGTTGATGCAATGCTGAGGGAAGCTAAAAACAAATATGCCTTAGCTTTAGCGTATCTGAGGTTTTTAAGCGGTGATGACGAAATAAGCGGAGTTGGGGATTTTAAAGTCATTATTTCTCCCGATTCAAATTTACAAAAACTTAAAAAAACGGCGCTTCAAAACAGAAACGATTTGAAATGGATGCAAAAAAACGTTCAGACGATGCAAAAAAAAGTAAAAATGGATTCATCGACAAAATATCCTACGGTGGGAGCTCATTTGGAATACGGTTGGAATGATGATAAATTAAACAACATCGATTCGGATAAAGATTATTATCTTGCTGCCGTTGGGCTTAATTATACGATTTTTGACAAAACAAGAAGTGCAAAAATTCAAAAAAGTAAAATCGAAGCACTGCAGACGGCATATTATTATAAATATATGAAAAGGGGAATCGCCCTTCAGGTTGAGCAGAAATTTTTAAATTTACAGACTAAAGCCGCCGTGCTGAAAAACAAAATAGTAAACAAAAATCTTGCAGAAGAGATACTTAACAAATATACGTATATGTATAAACAGGGAATGATTAATATGACGATACTTTTAATGAAAGAAGCCGATGCAAGAAAAGCAAGGGCGGAGCTTATAAAAGCAAAGTATGACGAGGCATTAGCTGCTGCGGAACTTAAAGCGGCAATAGGAGATTTAGTAAAGGAGAGTAAATGATAAAAAAAATAGTAGTATTAACGGCTTTGGTTGCGGGATTGTTTGCATTTGAAACCGCAACGGTTAAGAAGAAAGAAATCGATATTCAAAAAGAGTATGTGGCGGATGTGTATTCACCCTCTCAAATAATGGTTGCAACCAGGGTGATGGGATATATTAAAAAATTAAACGTCGAAGAAGGCGATGTTGTAAAAAAAGGGGACGAGCTTTTTGTGGTTGATCCAAATGATATTTATTCAATGCTTAATCAGGCAAGAGGAGCGCTTTTACAGGCAAAAAGCGGTGTACTGATGGCTGAAATGGCATATGCGGATGCTAAGAAAGACTATGAAAGATTTAAAAATTTATATGAAAACGGAGCTGTAAGTAAAAGAGATTTTGAAAAAATGAAACTTATGATGGATATAAGAAAAAAACAGGTAGATATGGCAAAAGGGATGTTAAAACAGGCGAAAGCGGGGCTTGATATGGCTAAAAACCAGCTTAAATACGCAAAAGTCAAATCCCCAATCGACGGTGTTGTAACCATGAAAATGAAAAAGGTGGCCGAAATGGCGCTTCCGGGATATCCTGTATTGGTTTTAAGCGATATTCACAATTTAAAAGCCAAAAGCTTTGTAAAAGAAGAAGATATTGACAAATTTAAATTAGGAATGCCGGTAACCATTAAAGTCCCGGCAATTAAAAAAGAATTTAGTGCAAAAGTAAGCTCTATAATACCTAGTGCGGATCCCGCTACACATTCATATATAGTCAAATATACGTTTGAAAATTCAGAAGGACTTTTACCGGGTATGTACGCGAAAGCTGTCGTAAACATTGCAAAACAGGAAGGTGTAATGGTGCCTTTTGCCGCACTTACAACCAGAAGCGGAATTACGGGAGTGTTTGTGATTGACGGTAATGTTGCGAAATTTGTGCCGGTTAAACAGATTTCGCAAAAAGGCGACAGTATTGCCGTAAAAGGTTTAAGGGGAGGTGAAAAAGTTATTTTATATCCGCCTGCAAATTTAAGTGACGGGCAAAAATTATAGGAGTGGAAATGGAGCATCTTAAAAAATTAAAAGCAGAGGTTGAATCCAAACAGCGGGAGCTTGAAAGCAAAAAACTTTCCAATTCTTCCGCAGAAGAGCTTAAAAAAACCGAAGCCGAACTTCAGGTTCTTGAAGATGAAGTCAGGGTTAAAGAAAAAGAACTTGAAGCCATTGAGGAAGAACTGAGTCTCAATATAGCCGGTAAACTTGCCAGGGCTTTTTTGAAAAATCCTCTTACCCCGGTAATTGCACTTGCTTTAATTCTTATGGGGTTAATTGCGGTATTTTTTACACCCCGTGAAGAAAATCCTCAGATTGACGTGCCTGCGGCGAATGTTATGGTTATATATCCGGGTGCGAGCAGTAAAGAAGTTCAAAATGTAATAGTTGATCCGCTTGAGAGAATATTAAAAGCTATGACTGGGGTTAAACACGTATACGGTATGGCTATGAACAGTGCCGGAATTGTAACTGTAAGATTTAAAATCGGTCAGGATAAAGTTAGAAGTATTTCCAAACTTTATGACAGGGTTATGCAGAATATGGACAAATTGCCAAAAGGTGTTTGGCAACCATTGGTAAAACCCATAGATATTGATGAAGTGCCTATTGTTACACTTGCAATTTCAAGTAAAAAATATAATGACGTGCAGCTTTACAGAATAGCCCAGCGTCTTTTGTCTCCTCTTTCAGCCGTTAAAAACGTAAGTATTATAGGAATAAAAGGCGGACATAAAAGACAGTTTAATGTAATTATAAACCCGGAAAAATTAGCCGCTTATCACCTCTCTCTCGGTCAGATTGCCATGGCGCTTAAAGGTGGAAACGTCAATTATCCTTTGGGTGGAATTGATAATAAAAAATATTCAATTCCCGTAGAATTTGACGGATTTATCCGTTCAACCAAAGATGTCGGGAATTTAATAGTGGCCGATTACATGGGTAGGCCTATTTATATAAAAGATATAGCAAAAGTAAAAGACGGCGTTGATTTCCAAAATAAAAAAAAGACTGCCTTTGAGGCCGGAAAGGCGTTTGAAAATAAAAAGGTTATTGGCGAAAAATTAAATCAGGTAACTATTTTTATAGGTAAAAAAAGAGGGACAAATGCGGTATTTGTAGCAAGGGACGTAATTAAAAAAGCAAAAGAGCTTAAAAAAACACTTCCAAAAGACGTAGAAGTTTTTGTAACGAGAAATGACGGACATAAAGCAAACCATGCGGTAAACGAGCTTATCGATCATTTACTCATTTCTCTTGGAATTATAGTTGTGTTATTGATTGTAATGCTCGGATGGAGGGAAGCGCTTATCGTGGCGTTTACCGTGCCTTTAATTCTTTCAGTAACTTTGTTTATCGGAATGCTCGCAGGACAGTCTATAAACAGGATTACGCTTTTTGCTTTGATTTTATCACTGGGGCTGCTGGTTGACAGTGCTATTATCGTTATTGAGAATATACACAGACATTTTGGAATAGGCGACAAGCCTCGTGAATATGCGGCTATTTTTGCAACAAACGAAATAGGAAATCCTACAAATATTGCAACACTTGCAATTATTTTGGCATTTGTTCCGATGTTTTTTGTATCGGGTATGATGGGACCTTATATGGGGCCTATTCCGTTTAATGTGCCGGTGGCAATGATTGCGTCTTTGTTTGTAGCTTATATATTCACACCGTGGGCGGCGGTGAAATTTTTACCTGAACATAAACATAAAGAAAATCGTGAAGTATTTGACATAAGAAAAACAAAAACTTACAGAATTTTTCATTCAATTCTCAATCCGATGCTTGAATCCACGGCTAAAAGAGCGATGTTTTTTGCAGTGTTACTGTTACTGTTTTTCGGTTCGCTCGCACTTCCTGCCTTTAAAATCGTTCTTTTTAAAATGTTGCCGAGTGCCAATAAAAATACATTCAATATTACAATTGATTTGCCAAAAGGCAGTTCAATTGATTCCACAAAACAGGTTAGTGAGTGTATAACTTCTATATTGGCAAAAGAAAAAGAGATTAAAGATTTCGAGCAGTTTACGGGAATTACAGGAGTCGTTGATTTTAACGGGCTTCTTAGGGGAAGTTCGATGAAAAGAGGTGAAAATATCGGTGAAATCAGGGTGAATCTATTTCCTATAGAAGAGGGAAGAAAAGAAAGTTCTATTGACATGGTAAGCAGACTTAGACCCGTTATTCAAAAACAGTGCAGTTTTCATAACGCAAACATTAAACTTGTAGAAGACCCTCCCGGACCTCCTGTAATAGCTACACTGCTTATGCAGGTGTTCGGCGGAGACGAAAACGGAAGGGTTAAGCTGGCCGAAGAGATTGAAAAACTGTATAAACAGACTAAAAGGGTTGTTGATATAGATATAATGAGAGACAGGGAGATTATCAAATACAAAATTGTTCCCGACAGGGAAAAAGCGGCCCTTCTTGGAATTTCAACAGACCAGATTGCAAAAATACTCGGTATGGGATTAAAAGGTGCCGTTATCAGTGTGGCTCACATTCCTGGTGAAAAAGAGCAGGTCGGGATATTTGTAAGATTTTCTAAAAATGCAAGAAATACAATAGACGCACTAGATAAAATAAAACTTATGTCAATGACTACGCATAGACTTGTGCCGTTAAAAGAAGTCGTAAAAGTCGAACCTGTTGCATATGACGGAATAATTACGTCTAAGGATTTACGCCCTATGGTGATGGTTACGGGCGAAATGGACAAAAGGGGAAGTATTTATGCGCTGATTGATATATTTACAAAACTTAAAGATAATGTAATCCCCGGATATAAAATTACATATGACGGTAATCCTAGATTAAATCTAAAAGCAGTTGATTTAAAAACGGGTAAAAGTTACGATTTAATCTGGGGCGGTGAATGGGAACTGACATTTGACGTATTCAGAGACCTCGGAAGCGCTTTTGGTGTTGCGATTGTTTTAATTTATCTGTTAATGGTTGCGTATTATAAAAACTTCAGAGTCCCAAGAATCGTTCTGGCGGCCGTTCCATTGACATTTATAGGGGTGCTTCCGGGACATATGCTGATGAACTGGATTACTCTGGCGTTTTTTGGAAGCAAAACATATTTTACTTCCACAAGTATGATTGGATTTATTGCGCTTGCCGGAATTGTTGTTAGAAACTCGCTTTTACTTATAGATTTTACAGATGATCTGATTAAACAGGGAAGAAATATCAACGAAGCGGTTATTGAAGCTGCCGCTACAAGGTTCAGACCTATTATCTTAACAGCTTTTGCAATTATTTTGGCATCGTTTGTAATTGTACTTGATCCTGTATGGCAGGGACTTGCGGTTGCGTTGATTTTCGGTGTTTTCGCTTCAACTATTCTTTCTGTTATAGTGGTTCCGGTTCTTTACTGGAGATATTTGATTTCTAAACACAAAAAAGAACAGCACATTAAATACGGTCTGGGAGAAGTATAATTTAAGGTTATACTCTTTTTTTCTTTTTTATTTGTTATAATTTTCATTCAAATGTTTTTTTCAAAGGAATCTAATGACCAATCTGTTTTTAAGAATGGCTAAAATTATTATTCTTTCTTTATTAAGTGCGTGTATTGCGCTTATTATTCTATATTTTATATTGTATAAACTTTTAATGCAAGAGCAGGCAGAAAAAGCAAAAATTGTAACCGATTCAATAATTGTTATGAAATATTCACAAATGATATATAAAAACAGTTTTTCGGATATAATAAAACTTTATAATAAAAAAAACAATATGAAATTTAAATTTTATACATATTTTCAAAATAAGAATTTACCTTTTGATAAAAAATTAATAAAAGAAATTAAAAAGAAAAATACTGTTTATAAAGCAGATTGGCATATTTTGACATATTACAGGTCTGTAACTATGCAAAACGAATGTTTGAGATGCCATGGCGGAAAGAAGGTAAATAAATATACCGGTTTTAAAAAAGGCGATTTTATAGGTGTTTTGGTAGCTAAAATACCTGTTGAAAAACAGGTGAACAGATATAATCAGACATTTTTATTTATATTTTTTATACTTGGAGTTGCTTTAATCTTTACACTTTATTATTTTTATAACTATATGAAGTCCATAAGAAACAATATTCATATAATGCTTAAATTTTTTAGGCATAAAATTAAAAAAGGGATATATGAGCCTTTGAAAACAAAAATGACATTTTTGGAATTTGAAAATTTAAAAGAGGAAATAAACGGTGCGGTAAATTCAATTGTTTATTACAGGGGTGAAATGGTTAAAAGTTATCTTATCAATGATTTGACCAAACTTCCGAACAGGGTAAAACTGCAAGAAGATTTAAAAAATAAAAAATTCAATCTTGCAATATTAAATATTAATAAATTCAGAGAAATAAACGATTATTTCGGTCAGGAAACAGGGGATAAACTTATAATTATGATAGGAAAAAGATTATCACCTTTAACAAAAACCTATCATATTAATATTGATGAATTTGCACTTCCGCTGCCGTATAATATAAAAGAGAAAAATATAGAATTTATTAACACTATTTTAGAAGAGCTTGAAAAACCGTATTATATAAACGACAATGAAATAATCCTTACTTTCAGATGCGGTATGAGTAAAGCAAAATACAATCTCTTAACGACAGCCGATATAGCACTTGAATATGCAAAACGTAAAAAACTAAAATGTTTGTGCTTTTGTGATATTAAAGAAACGATAAAAGAATTTGAAAAAAACCTTCAAATGCTCGGTGTATTGGTTAACGCTATAAAAAACGACAGGGTTAAAGTGTATTATCAGGCAATTGTCAATAATCAGACAAAAGAAACGGTAAAATATGAAGCTCTTGTAAGAATAGAGGATGAAAACGGTAAAATTTATCCTCCCGATTCGTTTTTGGATATTGCTAAAAGTGCAAACCTCTATCCGGAAATAACAAAAAAAGTTTTCAGTATAGCGCTTGAAAAATTTAAAAACAGGAAAGAAATGATATCATTAAATCTTGGCCTGGAAGATTTTGAAAATGAAAAAATTACCGAATTTATAAAACAGAAAATCGAAGAATTTCCTGAACCTGAAAGAATTACAATAGAACTTTTGGAAAGTGAAAATATCAGCGAATCTGAAAGAGCTCTTGAATTTATGCAGTATTTAAAAGAAAAAAAAGTAAAAATATTTATTGATGATTTCGGTAGCGGATATTCTAATTTCAGTTATCTTTTTAATTTCGAAGTATACGGATTGAAAATTGACGGTAGTCTGATTAAAAATATTGTAACGGATAAAAAATCTGAAATGATAGTTGAAACAATGATGGCGTTTGCAAAAAAGGGCAATATGCTTGTTGTTGCGGAATATGTGGAAAATGAAGAAATTTATAATAAAGTAAAAGAGCTTGGGGTCGACTGTTCCCAGGGGTATTATTTTTCTAAACCGCACGAAATAATTTGATATAATTCCCGCTAAAAAGGTTTGAAGTTGAGATTTTTAGTTTTCTTTTTTGTTGTAATACTGTATGCACAGAATTATGTGGATGTTTACAGGTTACAGGGAACAAAGGCATTGGTTGATGAATTGGAAAAAAAGCTTTGTGATGAACATTATTGGTTAAAAGAACTTGCCGATCGAAATGTTAGCTGGGGATATTATGAAAACATAAAAGATATTGTTGTATGTGTTAAAGAAAAAAAAACACTAAAAGTATATAAATATAATGATAATAATTATACGCTTCTTGATACCATAAATGTGTTAACCGGACTTGACGGAGATAAAGAAAAAGAAGGGGATCTCAAAACGCCCGTAGGTGTATACAGGCTTGTTTCAATTATAAATAATCCTGATCCTTTTTACGGACCTTTTGCTTTTGAAACATCATATCCAAATCTTTTTGACAGGATAAATGATAAAGATGGTCACGGTATATGGATACACGGTGTTCCTCTGCACGGTAAAAGAGACGATGATAATACCAGGGGATGTATTGTTATGAAAAACAGTAGACTTGAAGAATTAAAAAAAGAGATTGATTATCTGAATAGTTTTCTTTTGATAAGTGAAAAAAAACCCCTTACAGCTACAAAAGATGAAATTGCGAAAATTTTAGGTTTTATTTACAGATGGAGAAAAGCATGGAAAGAAAATGATTTTGAAGTATATAAACATTTTTACGATGCGGATTTTAAAAGAGCGGACGGGAAGGGTCTTAAACAGTTTTTGGATTATAAAAAAAGGGTTTTTGAAGGGAAAAAACACCAGCATGTTGAAATACTGTTTAGAGATATAAATATTATTCCTTATCAAAATATAAACAATCAAAAAATTTTTAGAATTAATATGTTTGAAAAATATAACTCTAAAAGCTACAATTACGCAGGAAGTAAAGAATTGTATGTAAAATTTACAGATAGTGGTCTAAAAATAATTACGGAGAAATAAATAATGAAAAAACTCTTTTTTTTATTGACTGGTGTTTTTCTTTTCAGTGCCCAGCTTCACTTTTCTTTATATAAAAAGGAAGGAGAGAAGCCGGGAAATACACTGCTTGTGATAGGTGGAATACACGGTAACGAACCGGGAGGCTATTATGCACCTTCTTTTTTGGTTAGATATTATACTGTTACAAAAGGGTCACTATGGGTGGTTCCGAATCTGAATTTTGATTCGATAGTCAAATTCAGACGCGGAATATATGGGGATATGAATCGAAAATTTGCAAAAATATCCAAAAATGATAAAGATTATAAAATAGTAAGAGATATACAGAAAATTATTTTAAACCCTCAGGTTGATATGATTTTAAATCTTCATGACGGACATGGTTTTTACAGGGGGTCGTGGCAGAATTCAATTTTTAACCCGGCGGCATGGGGACAAGCGTGTATAATTGATCAGGAGAAGATAAAAACTTCTAAATTTGGGGATTTGGGAAAAATTGCAGCAGAAGTTTCCAGTGTTTTAAATACTGACTTAAAAAAGAATTTCCATTATTTTAATGTAAAAAATACCAAAACAAAATTTCAAGATGAACAGATGAGACTTTCATTAACATATTTTGCAATAACACACAACAAACCGGCTTTCGCAATTGAAACAAGTAAAAATATAAAAGATTTGCCAACAAAAATATATTATCAGTTAAGAGCGATTGAAGAGTTTATGAAAATTGTGGGTATTGAATATAAAAGGAATTTTAAGCTGTCAATACCGGAAATTAAAAAACTTTTGAATAAAGATGATTATGCAATAATTAATAATGCTGTTTTGCCGCTTAAAAACATATCGCAAACTATACGGTTTTTCCCTCTTGCAAATAAAAATATTCAAATAAAAAGCGACAATCCCCTGGTTGCATTGGTTAAAGAAAAAGACCATTTTGTTTTGTATGAAGGCTTTCACAGACTGAGTGTCATATATCCGCAGTATTTTAAAAATCTGTGTAAGATAAAAGACATTAAAGTTAATATTGACGGAAAGATAAAAACACTTAAAATACCATGTGTGGTGGAAGTTAACAGTTATTTTGAAGTTTTAAATGACGATAAACGTATAAATGTTATAGGGTTTTCTCATACAGGAAACGAAGCAGGTATTAAAATTACAAAAAAAGAACTTATGAAAAAATATTCGGTGGACAAAGACGGCAATATATACAGGGTTGAAATTTATCAAAATAACAGTTTTTGCGGAATGTTTTTAGTAAGGTTTAAAGAAAAAAAATGAAAATAATAGTTGCGAGTGGAAACCATGGAAAGATAAGAGAAATAAAAAGTTTTTTTCAAGACCGGGATGTAATCGCTTATTCCGAGCTTATGGAGCCGTTTGAGATTGAAGAAACGGGAAATACGTTTAAAAAAAATGCAATAATCAAAGCCGAAGAAATTTATAAAAAACTTCCGGGAAATATAATTCTTGCCGATGACAGCGGAATAAGCGTGCCGGTTTTGGGTGGAATTCCGGGTATTTATTCGGCAAGGTTTGCGGGGGAAAACGCCACGGATAAGGACAATTTGTATAAACTTATTGACGAGCTTAAAAAAAGCGAATTAAAAAAAACCCCCGCTTTTTACACAGCCGCCGTTGCTTTGGCAACGCCTTATGGTGTTTTCACTACTCACGGATTTATGCACGGGAATGTTATTGACGAGGCAAGGGGAAACAAAGGGTTCGGATATGACCCGATGTTTATACCAAAAGGTTTTGATAAAACTTTAGGTGAACTTGACGATGATATTAAAAGATCGATATCTCACAGAAGTAAAGCCCTTTATCTGGTGAAATTAATAATTTCAGTTTTATAGCAATATTTTAGCGCTTATGCCCACTGCGGCTGTCTCACTTCTTAAAATAAAGCCATTGAATTTCAGTTTTTCTTTAAAATATTTTCTTTCTTCTTCGCTGAAACCGCCTTCGGGACCTATTAAAAACGGTTTATCACTGCAAAAGTTACATTCAATTTCCTTGCCGTCAAAATCCAATGCGTAAAACATATTGTATTTATTGAAAAATTCTTTACTTGAGTTTAATGTTTCAATTTCCATAAGAGAGCTTCTTCCGCACTGTTGGCAGGAATTTATAAGTATTTTTTCAATTCTTTCAGGTTTAAGCTTGAAATTTTTCTGTGAATAGTCGCAGTAAACAAATGTTATTTTCCCCACACCGGTTTCATTTAAAAAAGGAAGCGCTTTTTCTATGTTTTTCGGATCTATTACACACCATGCGAGATGCACAAAAGTATGAGGCCTGTTTGGTGAGATGATTTTTTCACAGAGCGACAAAACCGCTTCTTTTTTGTTTATTTCATCTATGCGGTAGATATATAAAAAATCATCTTTGAGCGTTCTTATTTTTACCGGATCACTTTTTTTAAGTCTTCTGACTTTAAAGAGATATTTGTGCTCTTCTCCCCTGAGGGTAATTTGTGTTGAAGGCTCGGGAAAATAGATAAACTGCATAACGGCCCTTTTTTGGTAAAATTATACTAAATGAAGTGAGTAGTGAGTAGTGAGTAGTGAGTAGTGGGTAGATTTTCTACTCACTATTCCACTGAGTAAGTATAAAGGAATTTAATGATAGAAAATATTATGCTTTTTTTGGAAAATCCGAAAAAAACCAAAATATATAAAATATTAAATGTAAACGATAACGAACTGAGAATTTTAAAAAAACTTTTGGAAGAATATATCGAAGGAAATGAAGATATAAAAGTCAGGGAATTTTTAAGTTCTTTATTTGAGGAAGAAAAAATAAAGGTTCTGGAATATGTGCCGCTTGTCAAAAACCTTCTTGAGGAAGGGTGGATAGTAATAAGCACGATTGGGCAGATAAAAAGCAGTGAAATGTCAGTTCTTGAACTTTTTAATTCTTCCATTTCCCTTTCAGTGGCGTTTTTGAAGCTTATAGAACAGGGCAGTCTGGATTTTGTGATACCGGAAAAAACTCCGTATAAAGATCATCTTGAATATCTGCATGACCAGTTTTTGAGAATAGAAATTTATGAACAGTTAAGCGGGATTAAAACGAACTATTCCAAAGAATCCGCAAGTATCAAAAGGCTTCAAAGCAAACTTAAACTGATTGAAAACACGATAAAAGAAAAAATCAAAAAAACCAAAACCGAAATTCCCGTGCAGAATTTTATAGAAGAAAACGAATTAAACGAAAAAGAGGAAATACTGTTTCTGGCTCTTTTGAAAGAGGAATATACTTCAAGCAATGAAAATGCCAGAGAACAGAATTATCTTCTTAATCTGATAAGTTCGGATGAAATCGAGAGGATCAAAAACCGTTCTCTTCTTGACGATAATTCAAAACTGGTAAGTGAAGAAATTTTTGAATATGATGAACTTTTCGGTGCGTTCGGAGGCTATACAAAGGTTTATTTTTTTAATGAAGAAATTTTAAACACGCTTTTGCATCCTAAAAAAAAGCATAAAATAGAGCATATTGTCCGTGAGAGTATTTTTGATTTTATCGAACCGGAAAAAGGTTTTGATGAGGTTATACTGCCTGTTAAAACAAAAGAAATGATTAATACGTTTTTAAAACAGATAGATAAAAGGGTTTTGAAACTTTTAAAGCAGTGGGGGATAAAAGAAAGCGGCGATGTGGAGGCGAAAATTATATTTTACGGTCCTCCCGGAACGGGGAAAACACTGACGGCTCATTCAATTGCAAAAGAGCTTGACAAACCGCTTTTGAGCCTTGATTCAAGTAAAATACTTTCAATGTATGTAGGTGAAAGTGAAAAAAACGTCCGTAAAATGTTTGATGAATATTATGATATATGCGAAAAGCTCAAAAGCAAACCTGTGCTGTTGCTGAATGAAGCTGATCAGTTTTTAAGTTCAAGAACGACTTCCGCATTCAGCAGTGCCGATAAAATGCATAATCAAATGCAGAACATCTTTCTTGAACAGCTGGAAAAATTTGACGGTCTTTTAATTGCAACCACCAATCTTTTGGAAACAATAGACAGTGCTTTTTCAAGAAGGTTTGAATATAAAATAAAATTTGAAAAACCTGGTATAAAAGAAAGAAAAAGACTTTGGAAACTTAAACTTCCGCAAAATGCACAATATGAAGAGGGGTTTGATTTAAACGCCCTTGCAGATTTTGAATTAACAGGCGCACAGATAGAAGTTGTGATAAAAAACACCGCCCTTAAAGTGGCTATGAGAAAAAAACCTGTTTTTAAAACCGCAGATTTTATTGAAGAGATTAAAAAAGAAAAAAACAGCGCTTTTGACACAGAGAAGGAGCTAGGGTTTGTTAAGGGCTGAAACAGGGGAAAATGTGAAAATAATATGTGAGTAACATCAGTTTATTCATATTAAGTGACGGATACCTATAACAATAATAACCGATATACCAACAACAAATACACAAAAGTGAAGAGAATGAAAAGCAAGTGAATATTCATTTATTACTATTGGTAACCAATAAAGTTTGTTATTCAGATAAAATTTGTGTAATTAGTAATTTTCTCATATAATATGATAAATTGAATTGTTTGAATATGAATTTTTAAAAAGGAGTTTTGATGGGAACAATTTTATTTTTTGCATCCGGAACGCTGCTGGGTGTGATTTTTTTATATTTACTGGGGATTGCAGTAGCACCCCTGAGTCCGAGTGAAGTGAAAAATGATCACTTTGAGTGTGGAATTCCTCCGAGCAGTGAAGTTCCGATGAAGGCGAATTTCGGTTATTTTATATTTGCCATTGCATTTATAGTTTTTGATATGGCCGGACTGTTTTTCAGTCTTTTTGTGTTTGCCGATTCGAATGACGCCCTTACCTGGGCTATGGTGTTCGGGATACTGCTGTTTGCGGCTATTACGATTAGTATGAAGGAGTATAGAAATGCTAAAAGTTCTTGATTTTTTTAATTATGCAAGGAGCAAATCTCCTTGGATTGTCCATTTTTGCAGCGGATGCTGTTCACTTGAAATGCTGGCTTCAATGGGGCCGAGATATGACTGGGAAAGATACGGATATATTATGACACCTACTCCCAGACAGGCGGATGTTATGTTTATTACCGGGCTTGTAAGCAAAAAGATACTTCCCGCTTTGCTTAGAACTTACGAGCAGATGCCCGAACCCAGATATGTTGTGGCAATAGGCGCTTGTGCTTATGACGGCGGGCCTTATAACGATTCGGCCGCAGTTATTAAAAATATGACCGAAATTCTTCCGGCGGATGTTTTTGTGGCAGGATGTCCTCCAAGGCCCGAAGCGATTATAGCGGGACTTGAAGAGCTGAAAGAAAAAATCAAAAGAGGCGAACCCAGCGCATCAAGCCAGGGCGGTCTCTGGAAACAAATGAAATTTTAAGGGATGGCTATGGAGAATATAAAAAATATTTTAAACAGATATGATATGGAATATATTGAAGATTATAAGTCGTCTTGGGTAAAAGCCAAACTTAAAAACAAAGAGGATCTTTTAAAAGTTGTGAAAGATTTAAAAGAAGCCGGTGTTAAAACCTGCTCAACCGTCAGTCCTACGGATTTTATCGATGAAAATAAGATAGAAGTAAATTATTTTTTAGAAGATTTGTTCGGTAAAAAAAATGTATGGCTTAAAGTTGATATTGACAGAGAACTTGAAAAGTGTGAAATAGATTCCATTACACCTTTGATGCCGAGTGCCGACTGGCATGAACTCGAAGCCTATTCGACATACGGGGTAAAATTTAAAAATCATCCGAATCTCAGATACTTTTTGATAAGCCGTGATTATTACGGGAAATATCCTTTTAGAAAAGATTTCGACTGGAAAGCCCATGAAAAAAACCTGGTTCAGAATATTAATGATATAACAGAAGAATATTTTGAAGAATATGATGAATATGAAAAAAATGTAGGACACGAAGGAAGCAGAACGATTTTGAACTGGGGACCTACACATCCGGCAAGCGGACCTATAAGGCTGAAAGTCCATACAAACGGAGAGAATATCGAAAAAATAGACCCGGATATAGGGTATGTTTGGCGTGCACTTGAACATCTGGCTGAAAGAAAAGACTTTATAGGAACTATTGTTGCGGTTGAAAGAATATGTTTTATGGACAATCCCAATCCTATGATATGTTATTCTCAGGCGGTAGAGGAAATAGCCGGAAAGGAAATTACGGAATTTGCAAAATATATGAGGGTTATTTTGGGTGAGACTGGAAGAATTGCGTCGCATCTTATTTCCCTCGGAGGATTTTTCGGAACTATGGGGCTTCATACGTTTATGATGTGGTGTCTGGATATCAGAGAATATTTTCTTGATGTTCTGGAAGATTACAGCGGGGCCAGAATTGCAACGGCAAGTGTGGAACCCGGAGGTGTTCGATATCCTCTGAACGATTATCAAAAATGGTTTGAAAGCGTAAAGAGGGCTCTTAGAAAATTTGAAGACACCAAAAACGATATTACGGACATCTTTATGAAAAACCCTTTAATGAACACAAGAGCAAAAGGCAACGGTGTTTTTACTCTTGAAGATGTAAGCGAATTTTATCTTGCCGGACCGGTTGCAAGGGCAAGCGGGGCAAAAATAGATGTCCGTATTGATGAGCCTTATGCAGCTTACGGGGAACTTGAAATGGATTATGTCACATGTGAAAACGGAGATGCAAGAGATAGGCTTTTTATTATATTTAAAGAAATAGAGCAGTCAATGGATTTAATAAGACAGGCTATGGAGAAAATCAAAGCTGGTATTGAGGCGGGTGAAATGGATCCTAAAAAAGACCATCTTATAAGAATGCCTAAAAAAATGCCTGCCGGTGAAGCTGTTACAAGAGTGGAATGGGCAAGGGGAGAGATGCTTATGCATCTTGTGACACAGGAAAAGGCGACAAGTCCGTATAGGCTTAAACTTAAAGCACCGAGTGTAAACCACACTATGGTATTAAATAAATTATTAAAAGGAAAAACCCTTTCGGATATTCCGCTTTTATACGGAAGTATGAATATCTGTCAGGGGGATTTGGACAGGTAATTGAAAATGAAGAATGTAAAATTGAGAATTGAGAATAAATTAATTAAAAGCCGATATTGCATATATGCTTTAAGCTTATTAAAAGGAGAGTAAATGAGTGTGGGAGCAATGTTATTTTATATTTTAGTGTTTCCGGGTCTTTTGTTTCTTTTGACATGGACTTTTTTTGTCTTTTATTTTGCAAGAAAAATGCTTGCATTGATACATAAAAGGGTGGGCCCTCATTTTAACGGTCCCGCAGGAAGTCTGCAAACGGTGTATGATGTTTTTAAGCTTCTAAGTAAGGAATCCATTACCCCTAAAAGTGCAGATCCGTATCTGTTTAACATTATTCCTATAATTACCCCTCTTGTAGCGGCCTTACCGGTAATTTTAATTCCATGGACACCTCTTATAAACGGAGGTCACGGTATTTTAGATACACAATACGGTATTTTAGGACTTGTTGTTTTAATCGGGGTTGAGCCGTTTTTGCTCTTTTTGACAGGGTTCGGTTCTAATAACAAATATTCGTTTTTGGGAGGGATGAGAATACTTGCCCAGATGCTTTCGATGGAAGCGCCGTTTTTCCTTGCGGCTCTTTCGCCTGCATTATTGTTCGGAACTATGAATTTATATGAAATTCAGTCGCAAAACACATGGCTTAGTGCTTTGATTTTATTGCCCGGTGCGGTAATTTTTATAATTGCAATGCTCGGAATTCTTGAACAACCTCCTTTTCATATTCCGGATGCGGAGCAGGAGATTGTTTACGGATTTTATACCGAATATTCAGGGACAAACTATGTTCTTTTAAAATTTGCGGAATTTACCGAAATGCTTGTTGTGTCAGCGGCTGCTGTCGTGCTTTTTTTCGGAGGATACAGAGGTCTTTTTTTTGACAGTTTCTGGTGGCTGTTTTTAAAAATAGCACTTTTGGCACTGGTAATGGTGGCAATCAGAGCGTCTAACCCGAGGCTCAGACTCGATCAAATGCTCAAATTCTGCTGGAGCTGGCTGACTCCTCTTGCCATATTAAATATGGTATGGATAATTTTTGCGAAAATATATATATTAGGAGTTTAGGATGTTTTTTAATATTTTACAAAAAGTCATAAGAGTTACAAAGGCTTTTAGCGAACCCAGAAGCGCTACAAAAGATGTAACTCACGAAACAATGCACCATTCTCCTGTATTCAGAGGAAAGCATGTGGTTAGACATGATATATGCACAGGATGCGAAGCATGTGCGAAAATATGTCCGGTAGACGCTATTGTAATGAATCCTCTTCCGATAAAAAGACCCAAGGCGCTTCCCGAAGTAAATCTGGGAGTTTGTATTTTCTGCGGACTTTGTGAGGATGTCTGTCCGACAAAACCTGAAAAAGCCATCAAGCTTAGCGGCGGAACATTTGAAATGATTACAGGCGGAAGGGATGAGGATATTAAAAATTACTGGGTTAAAAGTGAAGTTACGGAAGAATGGATTGAAGAAAAGAAAAAAGAAGAAGAAGAAAAAGCAAGAAAAAAAGCCGAAATGATGGCTAAGAAAAAAGCAGAAGCGGAAGCCAAGAAGAAGGCGGAGGAAGAAGCTAATAAAAGTAGTGAAAATAGTGAAAAAGTCGGAAACGGAGGTGAAAAATGAGTGTGTTGATTTTGGCTTTGGCCGTAATTCTGTCGGTAATGAGTTTAACGCAGAAAAATACGGTTCCGGCTGTTTTGGCGTTTGTAACGATGATGTTTTTATTGGGTATTTATTATATTTTAATGGATGAAAAACTGCTGGGATTATTTCAGATTTTTGTATATACGGGAGGAATAGTCGTTTTGACGCTTTTCGGTGTTACTGTTATAGGTTCCGAATTTCCAAAATTTGAAATAAGACCATGGGCTGTTGCAATTGTAACGGTTGTGGTTATCGGGCTTCTTATTACACCGTTTATTTTACCTGAACTTCCTAAGGGGAAAATTATTCCTTTAAAAGAGCAGGTTAGGGTATTTACGGATTTTTATTCCGAAATAGCGATATTTATGGGTGTTGTAGCTGCGAGTATATTATACGGAAGTATAAGAATGCTGCATACACTAAAACATGAAAAGGAATAATGATGGTAAGTTTTTATATAGATGCGATATTTGCAATTATACTGTTTGGTGTAGGTTTATACGGTGTTACAAGCAAAAGTGATTTTTTAAAGATTTTCTTTTCGCTTGAAATTTTGCTTAATGCCGTAATTCTGTTTTTGGCAAGTGCGGCATATCATTTCGGACTTACAAGAGGTTTGGCTGTTGCTTATGTGATTATAGTAATCGCCACACTTGAAGCCGCGGCCGGGGTGCTTATATTTCTGCTCAGTTACAGAATTACGGGAGAAACAATTCCTGATAAACTTGATAAGGCGGTGAGTGATGAATAATGCGGTATTAATATTATTATACGCACCGTTTTTAGGTGCGATACTGGCGTATATTTTAGGTAAAATAAAAATCAATCTGGCATTCTGGGTTGCGGAAATAGTGGGAGCTATGCTGTTTATAGCGAGTATTGTTTTGTATTTTAATTACAGCGACACTCCCGTAAATATAGATTATACGTGGATAACATACGGTGAACTTAAACTGCCTTTTGGCATATATATCGATCATCTTTCCATCGTAATGCTGTTAATTGCCACAGGACTCGGACTGGCGGATATTCATTTTGCACACGACTATATGGGAAATGATCCGGACAGGGCGAGATATTATGCAAAAGTTCTGTTTTTTATAGGCGGTATGGTATTACTGGTTATTACAAAAGATTTGATAGGTGCTTTTGTGGGTTGGGAATTTATGGGACTTGCGAGTTATGCCCTAATCAGTTTCTGGTATTATAAAAACAGTGCCGCAGATGCCGGTATGCAGGCTTTTTTATATACGAGATTCGGAGATATTTTTATGTTGGCCGCAATAGGGCTTCTTTTTTATTATGCCGGCACAACCGATTTTGTGACTCTTAATGAAATGGCTAATAACGGAGAAATTTCTAAAAATGTTGCATTGATTGTAGCTCTTTTCATATTTATGGGCGCCATTGGGAAATCAGGTCAGTTTCCTCTTTATCCGTGGCTTATGAATGCCATGGAAGGTCCTACGACAGTTTCGGCACTGATTCACGGTGCAACAATGGTTAACTCCGGTATTTATATTGTTGCAAGAATGTTTGATTTCTTTGCATATACCGATGCGCTTTTTATAGTTGCAAATGTTGCTGCACTTTCTGCATTTATCGGTGCAAGCAGTGCTCTCGTTCAAAAAGAGATTAAAAAAATCTTGGCATATTCGACAATGTCACATTTGTCAATTGCGTTTGTAGGACTCGGGGTAGGAAGTCTGGCAGCCGGAATGCTGCATCTGGTAAACCACGCTATTTTTAAGGCATTATTGTTTTTGGGCGCCGGTGCGGTTATTTATATAGCGCATCATACAAAAGATGCGTGGAAGCTCGGTGGACTTATTAAAACCGCTCCGTTTTTGGCTCTGTTTATGGCTATGGGCTCACTTTCTCTTGCAGGAGTGCCTCCGTTTAGCGGATTTTTTTCAAAAGAAGCGGTTGTAGTAAATGCGTGGGCACATGGAAACGAATTTACAAAAATATTCGTAACAATTGCGGCGCTTTTATCTATTGCATATATTACAAGGCTTTGGATACTGTTGTTTTTGGGTGAACCGAGAAATGAAGATATAGCGGGAAGCGTCCATGCCCCTAGTAACCTGTGGATGAGGCTTCCTTTGGGCGTATTGGCTGTTGTTACTTTGTTTATTGCGATATGGCAGTCCGATATTGTTCATTTTGTGTTAAACGGGAAAGAAGAGGTTGAGCCTCATATTGTGGGTCTTACGGCATTTATGCTTACAGGTATGCTAATACTGTTTTTGGTAGCGGTAGGGCTGTATGTTAAAGGGCTTAATCTTCTTTATAAAATCGTTTCGCATCATTTTATTCAAACAATACATCAGATACTGTATAACGGATATTATGTGGAAAGAATGATAACATGGATATCTAAAACAATAATAGTTAACTCAATAGCAAAAGCCGCAAGATGGTTTAATATAAATGTTATCGATTATACTGTTAATTCCGTGCCGGCTGTGACATTTGGGGTATATAAGGTATTCAGAGCAGGGCACAGCGGTAAAATCGGAACATATATGGGACAGTTTGTTATAGGTGTCGCCATTATTGTTATTGCTATCTTAATAATTGTAAAGGGGCTGTAATGGTTGCGGTAGGTATGATATTCGCTCCGATATTTTTGTCGATACTGGTTTATTTTATGACCAGAAACGCTCAGGGTCTTACAAAATATATTGCCCTTGGGTGGTTTATAGTTCAGTTTATTATTGCGCTTAGCTGGTATAATGCCCTTCCTCAGGCAGGTTTTTTAGAATTTGGAAGTTTTTTAAGCGTTCCGCAGTTTGGATTTGAGTTGACGCTGAGGGTTGATGCTTTAAGTGTGGCGATGCTTTTATTGACATCGGCACTTTTAATTCTTGTAGTGTTTACATCCTGGGAAGAAAAAAACCAGGCGGCCTATTTTAGTCTTCTTATATTGTTTAGCGGTCCTATTTTCGGGGTTTTTATGACTACAAACGTGTTGTGGTTTTTTATGTTTTGGGAACTGACTCTTGTTCCTATGTTTTTCTTAGTCGGATTTTGGGGCGGAGAAAGAAGAATTTATGCGGCTGTTAAGTTTTTCTTATATACCCATGTTGCAAGTATGTTTATGTTTGTCGGGTTTTATCTTTTGTTTAAACAGACGGGATACTGGGATATCACGCTTATAAGGGAAAGTGCGTTGGCAACCCCTGTTCTTATATGGTGGTTTATGTTTATAGGGTTTGCCGCGAAGCTTCCGGTTTTTCCGTTCCATACATGGCTTCCGGATGCGCACGTAGAAGCTCCGAGCAGTATATCGGTGCTTCTTGCGGGTGTGCTTTTAAAAATGGGAGCTTACGGGCTTATAAGATTTACCGTTGAACTGTTGCCTGTTACAACACAGGAATTTTCGATATGGATGCTGATTATAGGTCTTAACACTACGTTATTTGCCGGAATGCTTGCAATTTACGAAAGACATATAAAAAGAATGGTTGCATATAGTTCCATTTCGCATATGGGGCTTGTGGTAATAGCTATTGCCACTATGACTTATGACGGTTTAAGTGCGGCGCTTTATGAGATGATAGGTCATGCACTTGTGATTTCACCTCTGTTTTTGATTGCCGGGTGGCTGCATCATAAAACACACACATGGTATACTGACGAAATGGGGGGAATTATGAAAAAAGCTCCTTATGTAAGTGCGATATTTATCTTAGCAGGAATGGCGGCACTCGGTCTGCCGGGAACTATGGGATTTGTAGGTGAACTTACAATTATAATTTCGGCCATTAAATCATTCGGTTGGTGGATTGCCGTTATTGCCGTATCTTCACTTATAAGTGCCGGATATATTATCTGGGCGGTTAGAAGATCAATTCATGGAGAAATGTCACCGATTGTGCAAAAAGCGGAATTTAGGATGAGTTTTCCTGAAAAAGCGGCACTGGGTGTTTTTGCGTTATTGATAATTTATTTCGGCGTTCAGCCACAGCCGATTTTTGACTTGGCAAATAAAGCATTCAGCTTTCTTGGAGGTATGTAATGAGTTTTATAATATTAATAGCAGCGGGATTGTTGGTGCCGGTATTTTATAAAAGCAGTATGTTTATTGCAAAGCTGATAGCAGTGGCGGCGTTTATCGCAAGCGGAATAGCGGTTTATAACGGAATGAGTCTTAATAATGTATTTCCGTTTTTTGTGCTTGATCCGTCCACTCAGCTTATGGAATATGTTCTTTTGGCGACACTTGCGGCCGTAACAATGTCTTTAACCGGTTTTGAGAGGCCTCTTATTGCACAGATGCTCTTTATTGCGGGAGCCAGTATTGCTATACTGGAAACCGATAACTTTTTTATGTTTATTGTCTTATTTGAAGTAATTGCAATAATTTCATATGTGCTTGTTGCAAATATCAGAAATTTTTACAACGCGGAAGGTGCCATTAAAGCATTTATAGCCGGTGCGGTTGCTAGCGGTGTGATTTTACTCGGGTTTGCCCTTTTCAGTTTTGTAACGAAAAGTTTTAGTTATGCCGATATGAATGTCAACGGTAAATTTACGCTTATTGCGGTTGCGATTATGATTGCGGGTATTTTTTACAAGCTTACAATCGTTCCTATGCACGCATGGGCTGCGGATGCATATTCTCAGGTCAATCACGCGGCTGCGGCTATTTTAAGCGGTGTTATTAAAAGCGTAATGCTTGTTGCCGTATTTAAAGCGTTTTATAAATTTTTAATTTCATATCCGACGGCAACCGTGCTAATTTTTAGCTTTTTTGCCGTTATAACAATGACACTTGCAAACTTTATGGCTTTATGGCAGAAAAGAATATCTAAAATTCTTGCGTATTCGTCCATTGCCCACAGCGGGTATGCCCTTATTCCGTTTGCCGCAGTGGTTAGTGTTTATTCGTATACAGGTGTTCTTTATTATGCGATAGCATATATTTTTATGCAGACGAGCGTGTTTTTGATACTTAATGATTTAAGAAGGGAAGCGGGTGTTAAATATCTTGACGATATAAAAGGTCTTGGGAACAAAGCTCCCGTTCATGCACTGTTTTTTACAATTCAGCTTTTTTCTCTTGCCGGTATTCCTATGCTTGCGGGATTTTTAAGTAAAGCGGTTGCCTTTTATGCCGGAATTGATGCCGGACTCTGGCCGATAGTCTTGATAGCTCTTTTAAATTCTGCCCTTGCCGTGGGATATTATGCATGGATAGTAAAACATATATATTTTGATAAACCTGTTACCGGAAGTGTCAAAAAAATATCAATTTCCGCAGGAAGTCTGATGGGACAGCTTATTTTATTGATGGGCACGGTTTATTTCGGTATTGTGTCCGCTCAGGTGTTTAACACTACAATTTCAATGTAGTCTTTGCTATAATTAGCAAAAAAGGCTTAAATTGAAATTCTTTTTTCTCTTTTTATTTTTTGTATTTAATCTTTATTCTTTGGAATTAAATGTAAATTATGCAAAAAAAGACAATCCGTATGAAATATTGACTGTTACAAACAAGTCGGAATTTCAATGTAAAAAAGCAAAAGAAGGTGTTTTGTGTATATTTGATAAAATTCCTTCCACCCCTGTGTTTAAAACAGATACAGTGTTTTTTAATATTACTCCCGTATTTGAAAAAAAGAAATTTGTGCTCCGTATAAAAATAAAAACAGGCTATTTACTAAAATCATTAAACGGTAATTTGTATGACGGGGCTCTTTTGGGAAGAGAAAAAGAAAATTCAAAAAAATGGGTTATTATAGCTTCAAAAAAAATACCTTTTATTGATACGAAACCTTCAAAAGGGCTTAATTTTTATTTTGTCAATTCTCCTAAACCGTATATAGGCACAATAGATGAAAACGGCAATCCGGTTGATGTAGACAAACAGGCCAAAGATGTGGTTAAATATTTTGAAATACAAAAAGCATACAAAAGAGGCGCTGATGTTTTGGAAGAGATAAATCTTTTTGAAAAAAATTATCCTTATTCCGTGTTTTTGCCCGATGTTATGTTTTTGCGGATAAAAGTTTTGGATGAAGGGAATAAACCGGATGATGTTATTAGCAGTGCAAAAAAATGGATAAAAAAATATGCTTTTAATGAAAATCTTCCGAAAGTTCTGCTTTTGATTGCGAAAAACTATACAAAACTCGGCTTTATGAGTGATGCCAGTTATTTTTACCAAAGAATAATTACCGAATATCCAAATACCAAAGAATCTTACATGGCTATGATATACTGGGCGGATCAGATGTATGTAACGGGTGAAAGCAAAAAAGCGCTTATGCTTTATAAAAAAGCCCTTTATTCTACAAAGGATGTTGAAATCGCTTCGCTTGCGGCAATGAGACTGGCACAAAGACATATGGATAAAGGCGATATAAAAACGGCATTTGAATATTATAAACGCGTTTATCGCGCAAATAAGCATTTTATACTGAAAAATCCTCATAAAGCATACGAACTTGCAAAAACACTTGCATCCCACAATCTCTATTCACTTGCAATACAGATAGGGGAAGATTTGCTTAAAAAACTTAAAAAGCTTGATGATCTGTATGAGCCTTTGGAGTATCATCTTGCGATATGGTCTTATGACAAACAGGATTATGAAAAGGCTGATCACTGGATAAACAGATATTTAAAAGAGTTTCCATATGGTGATTACAGCGACAGGTTGGAATCATTAAGAGACAAAGTGCTTTTTGAAGTAAATGACGGGAATATAACACAGCAGTTGGCTAAAATTGATCAAATAATTAAAAAATACAAAGGTCAGCAAATAGCGCAAAAAGCACTTTATAAAAAAATACTGCTGCTTGAAAAACTGAAAAAATACGATGAAATACTCAAAATGGCAGATGAAATAAAAACACTTGACGACAGTATAATGAAAAACAAAAAGGCTTTTTTACAAAAAACGGCAAAATTTTCCGCAATTGAACTATTAAATGCAGGTAAGTGTTTTGAAGTTTTGAATGTAGTAAAAACATACAAAATCACTTTGGATAAAAAATTTGACGATAAACTTTACAAATGTGCCGTAAAAACAAGAAATTTTGATTTTGCGTCGGTGATATGCAATAAATACCTTGACAGCCCGAACGATAAAATATTTGTAAAATGGATAAAAAGAAAAATTAAAGCCCTTGAAGGTATGAGGGATTACGCCAATGTGGTTACGGCAACAGATGATTTGTGCAGGGTTTCGAAACAGTGTTACGAATATAAACTGAAAAAATTCTTTGCGCTTTGGAAACTAAAACGCTACAAAGAAGCCTTGGCGGTTGCTAAAAAACTTGATAAAACAAAAGATATAAGAAACTGTGACGCTTTTATAAAAATAGTAAACCGGTCTTTGAAAAATAACGATGCGCTTACTGCGGCGCTGTTTGCGGGAAAAATAATAAAACTCCAAAACAGGTTTAAAGCGTATCCTTATTCCCCGTTTGTCGATTTTACGTTTGCGAAATATACAAAAAACAAAAAAGAAGCACTAAAGGTGTTAAAAAATCTTATTTCAAAGGTAAACGGTGAAAATCTGGCAAGAGTGTATTATAATCTTGCGAATCTGAGCGGAAAGAAAATATATCTTCAAAAATGTATAAAAGTTAAAAATTCCAAACTCTGGAAGGGGCTTTGCAAAGATGCGTTAAATCTTTTTTGATTGGTTGTAATTATTTTGTTATCTTATATTTGTATGAATATTTGAAATTTAATCAGGATTTTAATATTATTCTGATAATTATTTAAAAAGGAATATAATGAATTGGACAAAAACAAGCTGGAGAAAAAAACCTATAAAACAACAACCTGTATATGAAAATACGGAAGAATTAAAAAAGGTCGAAAAGGAACTTTGCAAATATCCTCCGTTGGTTTTTGCCGGAGAGGTCAGAAATTTAAAAGAAAAACTGGCAAAAGTTTGTAAAGGGAAGGCTTTTTTACTACAAGGCGGTGATTGTGCCGAAAGTTTTGCAGAATTTGACGCAAACAATATCAGGGATATGTTTAAGGTTATGATGCAGATGGCTGTGGTGTTAACATTTGCAGGAGGGCTTCCGGTTGTAAAAATAGGAAGAATTGCAGGGCAGTTTGCAAAACCCAGAAGCAGTGATTTTGAAGAAAAAAACGGTATAAAACTGCCTAGTTACAGAGGAGATATTATAAACTCTATTGAATTTTCCGAAGATGCCAGAAGAGCTGATCCGCAAAGGATGCTAAAAGCATACAATCAGTCTGCGGCCACAATGAATCTTTTAAGGGCTTTTGCAAGGGGCGGTCTTGCGGATCTTAGAAAAATACACAAATGGACTTTGGATTTTGTAAAAGAATCTCCGGAAGGACATAAATTTGAAGAACTTGCGGACAGAATTACGGAAACCCTCAAATTTATGGAAGCATGCGGTATTACACCGGAAAATACACCTAGTTTAAGAGAAACCGTTTTTTATACTTCGCATGAGGCTTTGCTTTTAAATTATGAAGAAGCACTTACAAGGGAAGATTCTCTTACGGGGGAATGGTATGATTGTTCGGCGCATATGCTTTGGATAGGTGACAGGACAAGAGATCCTAATGAAGCACATGTGGAATTTTTAAGAGGAGTTAAAAATCCTGTCGGTGTAAAAGCCGGACCTACTACGACTCCGGAAGGTCTTCTTGAACTGATTGAAAAGTTAAATCCTGAAAATGAGCCGGGAAGACTTAATGTAATTGTAAGAATGGGTGCGGATAAAATAGAAAAAGAGTTCCCTAAACTTTTAAAAGCGGTTAAGGATGCCGGTAAAAATGTGGTTTGGAGTATCGATCCGATGCACGGAAATACCGTAAAAACACCAAACGGATATAAAACAAGAAATTTCAGTGAAGTTTTAAGGGAAGTTAAAGGATATTTCAATGTCCATAAAGAGATGGGAACTTTTCCGGGAGGCGTTCATCTTGAAATGACAGGAAGGGAAGTTACGGAATGTGTCGGAGGAGCGCAGGATTTAAAAGAGTGCGATCTTGAAAAATGTTATGAAACGCACTGTGATCCGAGACTTAACGCGGCTCAGGCGATAGAACTTGCCTTTTTGATTGCAGATTTATTGAAAGAAGCCATCAACAAAAATCCGGAGCTTTAATAGGTAAAGGGAAATTCTCTTTACTGTTTATTTTTTAAAATTATTTTTTCAAGCTCACTGAGCGGAGCTGAAATTTTATTTTTAAACTGAGTTTTATTAAACGTTTGTTGTCTTTTTGCCAAGCGTGCGGTGTTTGTTATTATTTTTTCTTTCAGGGTTTTTATATCGTATTTGCCGTTGAAGTAATCAAGAACTTCTTTAATGCCTATGGCTTTTAACGCCGGAAGTCTTCTGTCACGGTATGTTTTTTCCAGATAAGCCACTTCTTCGATGAGTTCTGCATCAAACATTTTTCCTGTTCTTTTAATTATTCTTTGCCTTAAAACATTTCTTTGAACCGCAATTTCGTAAATGGGAATATCCGTTAATATTGGTTTTGGCGGGTTAGCCTTGAAATATTGTGTGGGAGGTGTTTTTGAAGCCAGATATATTTCTATTCCTTTTTGTATGCGGTAGGTGTCGTTTTGGGAAATTTTAGATGCATATTCTGGATCGATTGAATTTAAAAACGTGTAACCGTATTTTGCGGCTTCTTTTCTGATTTGCGTGTTTATTTCAGGCATTACGGAAATACCTTCAATCATAGTTTTTAAATAAAAACTTGTTCCTCCTACAATTATTATGTTTTTATGAGGAATTTTTTTATAAATATCTATAAACTTCGAAACGTCGAATTTTTCATTCGGATATATTTCGTTTATTCCGAAATGTTTTACAAGTGAAAGTTCCTCTTTTGAAGGTTTGGCGGAAGCTATGTCTATTTCTTTATATATGCTTAAAGAATCAAGAGACAAAATTTCGAAGTTTAATTTTTGAGCTAGTTTTAAAGCTAAATCACTTTTTCCGCTCGCAGTCGGTCCTATTATGGCAAACAAATCAAGCCTTTTTTGTTACAATTATACAAAATATAAAGTGAAATTGTTAAAACACCGAAAATATGAAAGTGATGCAGTAATAAAGGAGAAAGTGTGCTTAAAAAATATATGGAGCTTGTTAAATTTTCCCATACGATATTCAGTATTCCGTTTATATTGATAGCAATGATTGTTGCGGCGAACGGCTGGTTTGGATGGAGGCTTCTTTTTCTTGGTGTTTTGGCGGCAGTGAGCGCGCGTAATTTCGCCATGGCGGTTAACAGGCTTGTGGACAGGGATATAGATTCTAAAAACCCAAGAACTCAGGAGAGGCCTTCTGTTACGGGAGAGGTGAGGGCCAGTCAGATAAAACTGTTTATTTTGGCAAATGCTCTGATTTTTGTGGGTGTTTCTTATCTTATAAACCCTCTTGCTTTTAAACTTTCAATACCTGTTTTGATTGTGTTGGGGGGATACAGTTATTTTAAACGTTTTAGCGAATATGCCCATCTTGTGCTTGGAATTTCTTTGGGGCTGGCTCCTGTTGCCGGGGTGGTTGCGGTAGGTGCGTCTATTCCGTGCTGGTCTGTTTTTTTGGCTCTTGGGGTTATGTTCTGGGTTGCCGGATTTGATATTTTGTATTCTATTCAGGATATTGAATTCGACAAAAAAGAGGGTTTGCATTCAATACCGGCAAAAGTCGGGGAGGAAGGAGCGGTTTTTATATCCGGAATGTTTCATATATTCAGTGTATTGCTCTGGATGCTGTTTGCGGCTTATGCGGGGCTTGGTTTTTTCGGATGGACGGCTGTTGTTTTTGCCGCTGTTATGCTTTATTATGAGCAGATGCTTGTAAGACGTGATTATAAAAATATTCCAAAAGCGTTTTTTGATGTAAACGGTTATTTGGGGATAATATTTTTAATTTTAATTATTCTGGACAAGGTGTAAAAATGCCAAGACTTGTTCCTGCTTTTATTGAATTTGAATTCAGCGAATACAGCGAAACGCTAAAAGAAGAGTTTGATAAACTAGGAAGTGAAAGCGATGATCCGATAGGGCAGTATATCAAACTTGCAAAGGCAAGAGGTGAAACAAAAGAAACAGATCCTGTGTTGCTGGAACTGATGATCGCCCTGCACAGAAAAATAGACGAACTTTCCGCTTATGTCAAAAATGAGCATAAAGAACTCGCAGAGCTTGATTATAAAACAGAAATAATAAATATAGGTTTCGAATATTTTGAAATAAAAGATTTACTTTTGAAAAAGGGCGTTAAATATTACGGAAGAATGTCCCTGCCTGTTTTTCCGAAAAGGGATGTCGGTGTTATTTTTGAAGCCGAAAATGAAAAACTTGCTAAAATTCTTCTTATGCATGAAAGAGATGAAAAAGACTACAACGCTTTTATTATGGCAAGGGAAAGAGCTATTATAAGAGAAATGAAGGGTAAGGATGGATAAGATTGAAATAATAATGTTTTTGGGGTTGAGCGGATTTATTCTGTTTTTATATTTTTATATGCTCAAAAGAGACAAAGTGGTTGAAAATAAACTTGCGGCGTTGGAGCTGATGCTTGAAGATGTAAATCAGGAAGTGTATAAAATAAAAAAGAATCTGAAACAAAACACCACGCAGAATATGCTTGAAGAAATGGAAAGTGTGATTGATAAACTTGTAGAGAACATTAAACAAATGGAAGAGAAAAACGCCATAAGATTAAAAGAAATGGAAAATAAAGTATTTACATTGGAGCATAGTATAAAAAGTAAAATGGCGGATTTTTCAAATATAAATAAAACAGATGAACAGCGAATTATAAATCTTTATAAAAACGGATACAGTGTTGAAGATATTTCAAAAGAACTGAGAATTCCGGCGGGGGAAGTGGAACTGGTGATAAAATTTCAGAGTTTTTAGAAGATGAAAGAGGGGAGGGATAAGGTTGAAAGTTGAAGGAGAAGGAAAGTTTTCTTAAAAGTTGCTTAAATTAAGGTTCTTTTAAGTTTTCTAAACTAAAATTCCATACCTAAAAAATTCACAAAAGGTGTGATAATGAAATTTACTAAATCAATTAGAGAAGAAGATGTTAAAAGAGACTGGATTTTAATAGATGCGAAAGATAAAATTTTCGGTAGGGTGATTACTGAAATCGCCACTAAATTAAGAGGGAAACATAAACCGTATTTTACACCTCATGTAGACTGTGGAGATTATGTTGTTGTAATAAATGCAGACAAAGTAAAATTTTCAACTGCAAAAAAACTTGAAAACAAATATTATAAACATACAGGGTATTTCGGAAACCTTAAAGAAGAAACTGTTGAAAAACTTCTTACAAACAATCCTGAAAAACTGTTTAAACTTGCAACAAGAGGGATGCTTCCAAAAACAAAACTCGGAAGAAAAATGCTTAAAAAACTAAAAGTATACGCAGGAGAAAATCATCCTCATACAGCACAAGTAAAGGGTAACTAATGAAAATGCACGGAAGAATTTACGCAACTGGTAAAAGAAAAGAAGCGATAGCAAAAGTTTGGATTAAAGCAGGAAGCGGTAATATTACAGTAAACGGTAAATCGCTTGACGATTTCTTAGGTGGAAGAGAAGCTCTTAAACTAAGAGTAAGATGGCCGTTAATGCTTACTAAGCAGGAAAATGCTGTTGATGTTGACGTTAAAGTGTTCGGAGGCGGATTTGCGGCTCAGGCCGATGCTGTTAAACACGGTATTTCAAAAGCTTTGGTTGAATACGCTCCTGAATTTAGAGCAGTTTTAAAACCGGCGGGTCTTTTAACGAGAGATGCAAGAAAAGTAGAAAGAAAAAAATACGGAAAGAAAAAAGCGAGAAAATCTCCACAGTTCTCAAAAAGATAAGTTTTTTATCTTTTTTCTTTTTCTTGTTTTAATAAGTGTCTGACACTAATATAGTGAACAGTGTTTAGTTTAACAGTATGCAGTTTTTAGTAATCGGTAAGTAGTAATTTGTAATTGGATTAGATTCATAACTCAAAATTCAATACTTTTTTATTTTTTCACTTAAAATTATTGTTTACTGTTAACTGTTAATGTTTAAATCCTAAATTCTCAACTTTAAATCTTAATTACTGGGCACTGAATACTGAATACTATTTACTATTTGTGTTAAAATATCAATAAAAAAGGTGTTTGATGAAAATTTCTTTGGTTTTAAGCGGCGGAGGAGCCAGGGGGTATACACATATAGGCGTTATAGAAGAATTAAAAGCACAGGGGTTTGAAATAGTAAGTATTTCCGGAACATCAATGGGTGCGGTTATAGGTGCGCTTGAAGCGTGTGGAGCGTTGGATGAATATAAAAAGTGGGTTATGAGCCTTGATTTTTTAGATATTTTTAAGTTTTATAAACTTCCTTTAAAGTTAGACAGTGATAAGATTTTTAAAAAAGTTAGGGACTTGGCGGGAGATTATAAAATAGAAGACCTTCCGGTAAAATATACAGCTGTTGCTACGGATTTAACCAAAAAAAAGGAAATCTGGTTTCAAAAAGGAGATTTATGGACGGCCGTTAAAGCTTCAAGCGCAATACCCGGAGTGTTTGAACCCGTTGAAAGCAATGGAAGAGTATTGGTGGACGGGGGAGTTTTAAATGTAATGCCTGTGGCTCCCGTAATGAGTGATATGAGCGATATTATAGTGGCTGTAAATTTATACGGTGAAAATAGAGGGATTCCGGTAAAACTTTCTAAAGAGATCAAAAAAAAACAGTCACTCTTGAAAGATGTTTGGGATAAGATGTTTAATATAGATGAAAATGTGGTAAATAAATCAATTGATTTAATGATGGAGGTTATTTTTAGATACAGACGTGCCGAATATATCCCCGATATAGAAATCAGTATACCTCAGAATATTGCAAAATGGTATGATTTTCATAAAGCCCCGGAACTAATTGAAACAGGAAGGCAGTATGCAAGGGAAAGTTTAAAAAACCAAATGAGTAAATTGAAAAAAATATAGTGCGTAACATCAGTTAATAAAAAGTCTTTTTTGCCGATTTAGGAATAATATTTGCTATATAAATAAAAAATCCAAGGACGGATTATGAGAGTTACTCAGTTTACACAATATAATAATTTTATACTGAATCAGCAAAAAACTTTAAATGCTTTAAATGAGACACAGACTCAGATTTCTACCGGTGAAAAAATACAAAACATGTATGAGGATCCTGTTGTTTATACAAAATATTTACAGTTAAACGAAGAAATAAACTCTTTTTCACAGATAAAATTTTCTGCGAATTTTGCCCAGACTTTTGCAAACGAAACAGATACAACGCTTAACGATTTTGTTTCTACATTAGGGAGTTTTAAAACAAAACTTTTAAGTGCGGCAAATGCTACAAATGACAATACCAGCAGACAGGCGATAGTGAGTGAATTAAAAGGGGAGCTGGCACATTTGAAAGATTTGGCAAATACATCCATAGACGGAAAATATATTTTCAGCGGAAATAAATTCAATACAAAACCTGTTGATGATAATTATCAGTATCAGGGGAATGATGCAAAAGTAAAGGCGTTTTTGGGTTCAGGAGTTGAGAGGGAATATAATATTGACGGGGCTTCTCTTTTTTTAGGCAGGGACAATGACTATGTCAAACACATATCCACCAATGTGGTTCAGTTTGACAAAATGAAAGCAAACCCCGAGTTTGTAGTCAGGGGAAATGACGGTAATTTATATATTGACAAACATATAAAAGAGCACGGTAAGAATCCCGATTCTGAAGACGTGCCGAAAAACGAACCTGTTACAGGGGAAAGTCAAATTAGAATGCTTACTGGGGTAGAAGATGAATATGTCGGAAACGGTAAATATAAAGACGGGACTAGTTATTTTTATATAAAAGGAAGAAAACCGAGCGGTGAGACATTTTCGACTAAATTTTTACTTTCAAATTCCGACAGTGTAAACAATTTGCTTAAAAAAATTGGGGAAATTTACGGTAATACGGCAGTTTCAAAGGTTGTGGACGTTTCACTTAACGATATGGGACAGATTCAGATAAAAGATATTCAGAGCGGTAAAATGCTTACGGATTTTTATATGGTTGCAAGTGATAAAGATGAAGACAGTATTGAAGATATGGTAAAAAAAGGCGCTTATATAGTCGAATTTCAAAAAAGTGATTTTAAGGGAGTAAAATCTTTAAATACTATTACAGCAAATAATGAATATTTTGACAACAGAGTTTTTAAATTCGGCTCAAAGTTTATTTTGGATGATAATTCAAGAGAGGCTTTGCCTAATGATTTGTTAGATAAAATTTTAGGAGATGGCATAACAGAAAATAATAAAATATCTAAACCTGAATTTATACAAATAAAAGGGACGGATACCGATGGGGCTTCGGTGGACGGAGTTTTTGATATATACGATTCGAGCGGTAATCCTAAAAAAATGGCGGATTTGTTAAACGAAATAAAAACGCTTTACGGAGGTGATGATAAGGTAAGTGTAAGTTTGGAAGAAGGTGAAATTGTAATTACTGATAAAACGCTGCAAAACGATAACGATACTTCAAACATTACTGTTCATTTAACCGCTTATGAGGATACGGATAATGACGGTGCGTTTAATTCAAGTAATGATAAAAAAATAGATGTTTTTAGAGATAAAGATATAGCAAACAAAAATAAAAACTATTTTAAAAAAAACGGAAACACCCTTACATCCAACGTTTCTCAGGTTATAAAAGACAAAACCGTCTATTTTAAAAACGGAGAAAAAATTACCCGCATAAACGACATTCAGACATACGCTTCAGACAATACCGTATTAATGGATACGATAGGGGATGAAAATCTTCCAAAAAATATAAATATTGATTTTAAAGATATAAACGGCAACTATAAAAAAGCTAAAATAGAATTGAGAGATTCCATAAAATCCATGGCGGCAGTTTATAAAACAGATGGACAAAATAATAATATTATAATTGATCCTACCGGTAATTCGAATATAAATGATAATTATTATAAAACTGTTGGGGCTACGGTAATAGATGGAGTGGGTAATCCGATAAAGGTTAATTATTTAAAAATAAGTGACGGAAGCACTACTAAGGAAATTGCGATAGATGATGCTACTACATTTAAACATATAGTAGATAATAGCGGTGGCTTATTGACAGGCTATGATAACGGAAAGTTTTTAACCGCAAATACCAATGTTACAGTTAGCCTTCAACACGAATATAAAGCTGACAATAATAATGAATTGGATTTTGATACGTCGGCACATTCTAATCCAGGCAGCAAGGTTTATGATGTAACCGGGAAATATATGTCTGATGAAAACGGCAATAAGGTTGAAATTAAATATTTGTATGTTGCTAACGGCAGTAATTCAACGGAAATTTCAATAAGTGACAATACTACAATACAAAATATTATTAATAATAGCGGTGGGTTGTTGAAAGGTTACAAAGACGGTAAATTTATAACTTCAGATTCAAACGTAAAAATAGTTTTAAGAGATGCCAGTCATAATCCTTCAAATTCTCCTAATAATATATTATCCGGTTTTAAATCCAATTATCAGATTGATTTAAATAATGACGGAAAAATAGGTTACGGGGAGACATTCAATATTTTTGACCAAAACGGTAAATTGACACCCGCACATACACAAATAAATACTTATTCTAAAATTGATACTACAACTTGCAAATTATGTCAAAAAGAAGAAATTTCAAAAGGTATGACTTACAGACAGCTTGGTGATGTTGTTTCAATGCTTACATCCAATAACGTATCGCCAAGTTCTCCCGATGTATATTCCGAAAGCATTCAGCTTTCTAATGACAAAGTCAATGTTTCGGTTGATGATAAAGGCAGATTAAATCTTAGGGATAAAACCTCTAAGAGTACCGATATAGAGTTGGCAATTTATGGCACTTCAGTTGATTCATCCCATTTTTCAAAAATAACTGATGAGGTGAACGATTCAGGAAGTAATCAGACTTTTTCTATTGATGTTGACGGAGTAACTTATTCTTTAAATGTAAGCGACGGTGAAAGTGTGAAAACGTTTATTGACGATATTAATAACGGTAATTTAAAAGATTCAAGCGGAAACAGTTTAAATGTAAAAGCGTTTTTTAAAAACGGAAGTATTTATCTTGATTTTACGGATGTGGAAGGAAGTTTTAAAATAAACGATTCAAATTTAAAAACCAATTTTAAATTCAGGGATGATAATTCACTATATTTTCAAGCTAACAATGCCGTGACGGTAGATACTCCACAGGTGGATTTTTTCGATATGCTTCAAAAAGCTATAGAAGCTGTGAAAAACGGAAATAATCATGCTGATTCAAATGCACTTGATCCTAGAAACAGCGGTATTCAGGGTGCTATTGAATCAATAGATCATGTAACCGATCACGTAAGAAGAATGCATGCCAAAATAGGGGCTGTGAGTAATGAATTCGGATTAACGATAGAAAGAACGGATATGCTGAAACTTAATGTTCAACAGCTTCAATCGGAGAATATTGATACGGATTTAGGAGAAGCAACTATGAAACTTAATTCCTTACAGGTTTCATATCAGGCTTTGCTTGCTTCAATTGCAAAAGTAAATAAACTAACATTGCTTAATTATTTGTAGGATGAAATCAGTCAAAGCTGTTATTGTTAGTTGAATTTTGAAGTTAATTGTAGTGATGTTTCAATGATTTATAGTTATTGTTTATAACTAAACAAACAATTGCAAAAGCTAAAATAACGGCTTTTTTATGATAAAATTATAAAAAAAAGGTATGAATTTGCGTAAGAGTGTTTATGTTTTTCTTTTTGCCATAGTTACTTATATGTTTGCTTCCACAGTTATTCCAAATGCTCATATGGTGGGTAGATTCGGAGAATTTATAGGTAAAGCCAATTTTAATCTTTTAGGAATGTTTGCGTTTGTTCTTCCCCTGCTTTTAGCTTTTTTACTTTATTTGGGGTTAAAAAACAGATATAACGCTTCCGTTTCTATGAAAGTATTAGGCGGGATAATAATTTTTTTTGATTTATTGTTTTTACAGTCTTTGATGTTTAAAACAGGAATTATAGGTAATCTTTTTGTTTTTACATTAGAAAAATATATCGGTGTAATAGGTGTGGTTATTTTAATACTTGTATTGATGATGTGGGGGGTGTTTTTAATCTTTGAAGAAAAAATATTGAAAATTTTTCATAAAAACTACCAGGATACTCAAACTCAGACGGTAAAAAATAACGGAGCGGACGAAATTAAAAACAAATATGATGTAAATGAAAAAGAAAACAATATGAATTTTATAGACGATGATGTCAGTAATATAAATTTAGATAATGAAGATGTTAAGAATTACGGGGATGAGGCTGAAACAGGAAATATTTCATTTGAACCGTATGCAGCAAAAGAAGAAAACGCAATGGGGGAAGAACTGGAAAAAGCTGAAAAAAGGGAGACAACAATCGTTGAAGAAAAAAATGATGTAATCAAAGAAACAAAAGATTCCAAACTGTCTGTTAAACATGTGGAAGAACTTGAAGACACTAAAAAACTGTTGTCCGAAATTGAAACGGGCGAAAGGGAAAAACCTAAAAACTGGAAATTTCCCCCGATAGATATTCTAAAACGTCCCAACAGAGGAAAAAAAGAGATTAATGAAACTGAAATCGACAAGAAAATAAAAATTCTGATAGAAAAACTTAAACAGTTTAAAATTGAAGGTGATGTTGTCCGTTATTATGTGGGTCCGGTGGTGACGACTTTTGAATTTAAGCCTCTTCCGCATATAAAAGTTTCTAAAATATTGGCTCTTCAAGACGACCTTGCAATGGCTCTTAAAGCTCAGTCAATACGTATTCAGGCTCCGATCCCAGGCAAGGATGTGGTCGGGATAGAAATACCTAATGAACAAGTTGAAACTATATATTTAAGAGAAATTCTCGAGAGCGATATTTTTAAAAAAGCAAAATCACCCTTAACGCTTGCCGTGGGGAAAGATATAGTCGGTGTTCCGTTTGTAACCGATCTTAAAAAACTTCCCCATCTTCTTATAGCGGGAACAACGGGAAGCGGTAAAAGTGTCGGTATAAACGCAATGATTCTTTCTTTGTTATACAGAAATTCACCTGATGAGCTTAAATTTTTAATGATTGACCCTAAAATGCTGGAATTTTCAATATTTAACGATATTCCCCATTTGCTTACACCGGTAATTACTGAGCCTAAAAAGGCTATAATGGCTCTTAATTCAATGGTAAAAGAGATGGAAAGAAGATATAAGCTTATGGCAAAAGCAAGGGTTAAAAACATAGAAGGGTATAATCAAAAAGTTTCTTTAAACGAGAGGATGCCTTATATTGTTATAATTATTGACGAACTTGCCGATTTGATGATGACCAGCGGCAAGGATGTCGAGTATTCTATTGCAAGACTTGCCCAGATGGCAAGGGCCAGCGGTATTCATTTGATTGTGGCTACTCAAAGACCGAGTGTCGATGTTGTTACCGGACTTATTAAAGCAAATCTTCCAAGCCGTATCAGCTTTAAAGTGGGACAGAAAATAGATTCCAAAGTTATTTTGGATCAGTTTGGAGCCGAAAGCCTTTTAGGAAGAGGGGATATGCTGTTTACACCTCCTGGAATTACGGGACTTATCAGGCTTCATGCACCTTTTGCAAGTGAAGAAGAAATAGAAAAAGTGGTTGAATATTTAAAATCTCAAAAAATTGCCGATTATGATACAATAATAATAAATAATATTGAGCAAAATGAAATGCTTGAAGAGATAAATGATTTGGACGAATTATATGAAGAAGCCAAAGAAATTATCTTAAAAGAGAAAAGAACAAGTATCTCATATCTTCAAAGAAGATTAAATATTGGATATAATAGGGCAGCTAATATTATAGAACAGATGGAACAAACAGGAGTGCTCTCATCTCCTAATGCAAAAGGTCAAAGAGAGATATTAATATGAAAGGATTGAAATGAAAAAAATCGTTTTAACGGTTGCTGTTACAGGATTGTTTATGGTAGGATGTGCCGAGAAGCCTATGGCGAAATCGGTAGTTGAATTGGCGGGCAATAAAACTGTTTCCGGATGGCAGGATCAAAACAACGCTTCTGCACAACCACAGAAAGTTGTAGCTAAAAAAGTAATTAAGTGCGAACCTATGAAAGACACTGACGGAGACGGTGTGCCGGATAATCTGGATAAATGCCCCAATACTCCTAACAATATGCTGGTAGATCATAACGGATGTCCAATCATTAAAACGTTAAGACTTAATTTTGATTTTAACAAAGCGGATGTAAAAAAAATATATTATTCCGATTTAAAAGAAATTGCGGATATTTTGAAAAACAATCCTGATTTAAAAGTTGAAATTGCGGGATATACCGATAATGTGGGAAGTGAAGAGTATAATGCAAAACTTTCACAAAAAAGAGCCGAAGCGGTAAAAAAAGTTTTAATTAAAGTTTACGGAATTGATGCTAAAAAATTAACGGCAAAAGGTTACGGTGAAAAATATCCGCTTGTGCCTAATACGACAGATACAAACAGAGCATTAAACAGAAGGGTTGAAATAGTTAATATTACAAGTAAAAAATAACTATTTAACTTCTTTTCCGTTTATGTAAAGATTGTTGACCCTTGTGGTATGCAAAATAATCTGTAAAGGTAACAGATCCGTATTTTTAACTTTGTTAGGAAGTTTAAAACTTATTATGTCTGCATCTTTTCCTGCTTCCAGAGAGCCGTTGTTTAATTGAAGTGATTTTGCGGCATGTTTAGTGACGGATTTAATTAAGTCTTTTGCCAGATATTTAGGGTGCAAATCGCAGTGCATAATAAGAGCGTTTCTTATTTCTTTAAACAGATTTAAAGAATAATTCGAACTTTTTCCGTCAGTTGCCACATTGTAAGGTATTGAAAAATTTTTAACACTTTCAAGATCTAATATCCCTACGTTTAAAAGTCTGTTTGAAACGGGGCAGTGGGTAATGTTCCCGCCGATTTCATTGATTTTTTTAAGATCTTCCTCATTTGCATGGACGCAGTGTATAAATGTTGTGTCGGTGTTTTTAAAAAGATTGATAAATTCAGACGGAGTGATTAAAGGTTTTGCATTTTTGAAATGTTTTTCAAAAAATATTTTAAATTCCCCTTCTCCTTTTTCAAGCCATTTTCTCTCAGCTTTGCTTTCCATAAAATGCGTTTGAATAGGCATATTTTTATTTTTTGCTATGTCAATTACTTTTTTCATAAGGACAGGATGGACTGAATATGGGGAATGTATGGATATACCGGTTTTAAATTTATCATTTTCGGCATTTTGAGATTCTTCAAGCCTGGCTAAAAAATCCTGAAAAAGCATATCCACAGTCGCAGGGTTTGAACCGATTATTTCATTGAAATATGTAACTTTCAGCGGGGAGTGTTTAAGATATTTTAAATCCCTGCCGGTTGAACTTATTTGACCGAATGCACATATTCCGCTTTCTTTCATTTCTTTTATGGCCGATTTGAAACATTCGCTTTTACATTCGTTAAACAAATCTTCCCTGTTTTCTAAAACGGAATTAAGCCATTTCATAAAATCACCGTATTCAAGATGTGTATAATTAAAACTGAATTCCAAATGTGTGTGTGTATTAATAAGAGCAGGCATAATAACCGAATTTTTACCGAGATAAATAGGGTTTATAGAATCATCAAGGTTGTGACCTATATCGATAATTTTTTCATCAAATAAAATTTCACCGTTTTCAATTATTTCATATTTTTCGTTAACTGTTAAAATGTAATCGGCTTTTAATTTAATCAAATCCTGTCCTTTTTCAAAAGCAGTAGCAAAAGTTGTGCCAAAATATAGTAAAATTACATAAAAAAAGGAGATTTTATGAAAATCAAAGTAATTCACGGTCCTAATTTAAATATGCTGGGTATCAGAGAGGTAAATATTTACGGTCCGATGAAACTGGAAGACATTAATAAAAACATGGAAGTATTTGCAAAACAGAACGGTTTTGAAATTGAATTTTACCAGTCTAACCATGAAGGTGATATTGTAGATACCATTCAAGAGAGTATTAATGAAAAAGTTGACGGTATTATTATTAATCCTGCGGCTCTTACACATTATTCGGTAGCGATAAGAGATGCCATTAAAGCGGTAAATCTTCCGGTTGTGGAAGTGCATATGACAAATACTGCGGCAAGAGAAGATTTCAGACATAAATCTTTAATTTCAGATATTGTAGCGGGAACAATTACAGGTTTCGGACCGTTCAGCTATCATCTGGGTGTAATTTCCATGATTCAAATTTTAAATGAAATAAAAATGGCAAAAGAGGCTCAGGCAAAAGCACAGGCGGCAAAACAGTAAGCTGTTTTTCCCTCGGGCGGTAATATGAATTATATACTCAATAAAGAAAATGAAATATATTATGAATGCGGATGGAGCAGTGATAATGCTCTTTTTTTAAAACTTGGAGATTACAGGTATGTAATTACAGACGGTAGATATACGCTTGAAGCCGGTGAAGAGGCTGATGCCGAGGTTGTAGAATCCAGAGATTTGGTGAAAAAGGCAAGAGAGCTTATTTTGAAACACCGTATAAAAAAAATAGTGCTTGACCCTGTTAACTGGGATTATAACTCTTATAAAGAAATAACAAAAGTTACAACAGTTCGAAATGAAAAATATTTTTCACATAAAAAAAGAATGATTAAAAGTCAAAAAGAGCTTGAAATAATAAGACTTGCCGTTAAAAAAGGGGCAAAAGCTTTTAAAGAATTTTCAAAACATATTCAAATCGGTGATGATGAATATGAGCTTAGTTATAAATTTAAAGAATTTTTGAGTAAAAAGGGAAAAAGAGATTTGAGTTTTGAGCCGATAGTTGCTATTAATGAAAATGCGGCAAAACCGCATGCCAGAGTAAGCGGTAAAAAGCTTAAAAAAAACGATTTGCTTTTACTTGATGCGGGAATTAAATATAAAAGATACTGTTCGGACAGAACGAGAACGGTAAATATTTCCAAAACAGTTCCAATGGATAAAATCCAGAAATTTAAAAATAAACAGGTGCAAAAAGTTTATAACACTGTGTTGAAAGCACAGCTAAAAGCAATAAAAAGTATAAAAATCGGAATGGAAATATGTGAACTTGACGCAATCGCAAGAAATGTTATCGTAAAAGAAGGGTATGGCGATTATTTTGTGCATTCACTAGGACACGGTGTAGGATTGGATATACACGAATGGCCGTATGTAAATTCAAAAAACAGAATAAAAATACAAGAAGGTATGGTGTTCACAATAGAACCGGGTATCTATATTCCGGGAAAATTCGGAGTTAGGATCGAAGATATGGTAATGGTTACCCATGACGGAAAAATAAAAGTGTTGAGCGAGTAAAAAGGGGAGGTTATTATGAGTATAGGTAAAATAAGAACTTTTTTGTATAAAGCCGCAAAATATTTAGGGGATATCAATGCAGTTAAAAGAGCAATAAAAAAAGGTAATTTTACTCCCGTTGTCAAAAGGGTCGCAAGAAGAATTTACGGTTATATGGCAGGAAGGGGAATGCCTAAATAATTGATAATGGAGAATTGAGAATTGAGAATTAAGAACGATAAAACACACCAAATTATTAAATCAACTTTTTTTCCGGCTAAAATAAAAAAAAGTAATAAAAAAAATATTGCGTTAATTGGAATAGGGTGTAATGTGGGAAACTGCATAAGAAGATTCAAGAAATTGTATCTTTTTTTGTTGAATCATCCCAAAATAGACGTAATTCAAACGTCCGTCGTTTACAAAAATCCACCGTTCGGATATCTTGAACAGCCTGCTTTTTATAATTCCGTATTTGTTATAAAAACAAACTATTCGCCGTTTGAACTTTTACATTTTTTACTTTATACAGAAAAAAAATTCGGCAGAAAAAGAAGCTTTAAAAATGCCCCCAGAACGCTAGATTTGGATATAATATTGTATAATAATGTTATAATAAACAAAAAACATTTAAAAATACCGCATCCGTGTTATAAAAAAAGAGATTCAGTATTGGTACCACTTGCTTTAAAGGATTAAATTGAAACTGAGAACTTTTACCGCACCGACATATACACAGGCACTTAATAAAGTAAAAGAAGAACTTGGGGATGATGTTGTAATTGTTTCGAGCAAAGAGATCAAAAAAAAGACCCTGACATCACAGGGGCTGTATGAAATAGTTGTGGCCGTTGAAGAAAAAAACATTCAGCCGCGTAAAAAAATTACAAGCGATGAAGAGCATGTAAAAGAGGTAATGCTTAAATTAAGCAGTGCGGCAAAAGAAATTTCTTCTCTTTCAGCACAGGAAGAAACGGAAAATTTTATTTCAAATCAGCCTGTTTCCGTTTCCGCAAACAGGCTTGAGCCTCAGAACAAAGAAGATATAACCGATTTAAAAAACCAGATATTTCAAATAGCCGATACGCTTAAATTTTTACAGGCAACCGTATGGGATATGGCAAACAAAAACGATCTTGAACTTCCTCCGGAATTCAGTGAAATATATGCTCTTTCCAGAGCAAGCGGAATGAGTGAAAAACATCTTGATGAGATAATGAAGCTTACTATAAAATATATGCCCCTTAAAATGAGAAAAAACAGGGATACAATAAAAAGATATTTTCATACACTTCTTAAAAAAATGGTGCCTGTGAGGGTAGAGAGAGAAGTGAGACCCCCTCATAAAAAGATAATGATGTTTGTAGGCCCTACTGGAGTTGGGAAAACCACGACAATAGCCAAGCTTGCCGCACGATATGCATATGAACTTTCCCAAAGACATAAAGTGGGGATTATAACTCTTGACACATACAGAATCGGAGCGGTTGAACAGCTTATGACTTATGCAAAAATGATGAGACTGCCGATTGAAACCGTTGTGGATCCGAGTGATTTTGGAGATGCTTTGAATTCTTTAAGACACAATGATTATATATTGATAGACACTGTCGGAAGTTCTCAGCATGATAAAGAAAAGATAGAAAAACTCAAAAGTTTTTTAAAAGTCGATACTTTTGCTGAAATAAATATCAATTTGGTGCTTTCAGCAGTTACAAAATATGAGGATTTGACTGATATATATAAAAATTTTTCAACCCTGCCTATTGATACGTTTGTCTTTACAAAGCTTGACGAAACAAAAACTTACGGTAATATATTTTCATTACTGCTGGATACAAAAAAACCGGTAAGTTATTTTTCAATAGGGCAGGAAGTTCCCGACGATTTAATGGAAGCGGGAGCGGATTATTTGCTAAAAGGTATATTAAATAAGGAGTTTAATTGAAAACTCAGGCCGATAAATTAAAAGAAATGTTACAGAAGGATATAAGACGTCCTAAAAACACACGTTTTATAGCTATAACAAGCGGTAAAGGCGGAGTCGGAAAGACGACATTTACGGCAAATCTCGGATATGCGCTGCATGCTCTCGGATTTAAAGTCGCACTTTTTGACGCCGATATAGGGCTTGCGAATCTTGATGTAATATTGAAAGTAAATGCTAAAAAGAACATTTATAACGTTTTAAAAAATGAATGCAGTTTAAAAGATATAATTGTGGAAATTGAAAAAGATTTTGTGCTGATTCCCGGTAAAAGCGGTGATGAAATTATGGATTTTGCCGATGAGGCGAGTCTCGGAAGATTTTTCAACGAGTTTGAATTTCTGGAAGATTATGACTTTTTTATTATAGACACCGGTGCGGGAATTGACAAAAAAGTTCAGATGTGGCTTGAAGCCGCTGATGATATTATTGTGGTTACAGTTCCTGAACCTGCGGCTATTACGGACGCTTATGCCATAATAAAAATCATAAGTGAAAAAAAAGATTTGGCTTTTATGCTTTTAAATGAGGTTGCAAGCGAAAAAGAGGCAATAAATATATTTTCCAAGATAAAAAATGTGGCAAGCAGTAATCTGAGTGAAAATTTCAGAATGCAGATGATAGGTTATCTGAAAAAAGACAAACTTATTTCAAATTCATCCATTAAAAGAGTTTTATTTGTAAAAGAAGATCCTCTATCGGCTCCAAGCGAGCAGGTTTTTAAAGTCGCAAGAAAACTTGCAAAAATTTCGGAACGAAAAGTGCTGGAAGAAGAAAAGGGCATTACACGCTTTTTCAGAAAAATATTTTCAGGATTTTAAAGGTGTATAATGAGAGGAGAAAATTTTATATATTTCAGTGCTTCTAGCGGATTTTTTATAGGTGTTATATTTTCCATACTTCATGAACTTGATTTTGAGAATTTTATATTCGCCACTGTATTGATTACGGCTGTTTTTTATTTGCTGGCATTGGCCAGTATATCGTTTTTCGTTAAATATCTGGATATTAAAAAGGTAATTTATTTTGATAAGCATGAAATAGATTCCATATTGGATGTTCAGATAAGAGAGCTTGAAAAAAAAGAAGACTTTATCTATGAAAGTTATGAATTTATTAAACAGATTGAGCAAGATGAAATTAATATGTTAAAGAATAAGTCATGACGGCGGTATTGAACAATCCATATGAAGAAAATTTAAAAACATACAAAGACGAGTTGGCTGTGGATTATATGCCGGCTGTTAAAGCTATGGCTGCACGGCTTAAAGAAAGACTTCCGAGCAGCGTGGAGTTTAACGATTTGGTTTCAATAGGTCTTGAAGAACTTGTCAAGCTTGCAAGAAGGTATGACCCGAAACAGAACGATAATTTCTGGGGATATGCTCAGAAACGAATTTACGGCAGTATGCTTGATTTTTTAAGAAGTCTTGATACCGTAAGCAGAAGTGACAGAAAAATTATAAAAGATATAGATAAAATTGTGGAAAGCCATATTGCCGAATACGATATGGAACCCGATGACGAATATATAGCAAAAGAACTCGGTATTGATGTTGAGAAAGTAAAAAAAGCTAAAAATGCCAGTGAAATATATAATGTTATGCCTATTGAAGAACAAATGAGTTTTTTTGAAAATGTTTCTTTGAAAATTGAAGAAGAAGAATTGATAGAATCAGTGAAAAAAGTTTTAAAAACAATGAACGAAAAAGAGCAGATGATAATTCAGCTTTATTATTTTGAAGAACTTTCATTAAAAGAAATAAGTGAAATTTTAGGCGTTACGGAAAGCAGGATTTCACAGATACATAAAAATGTAATTAAAAAATTAAGGAAAGAATTAAATGGCTGATATTCTCTCACAGGAAGAAATAGACGCACTTTTGGAAGTTGTCGAAGACGAAGATATAAATCCGGATGAGCTTGAAAAAGCATCGGATATTCTCGATAACAGACAGATAACTTTATATGATTTTAAAAGGCCTAACCGTGTAAGCAAAGAACAGCTCCGTTCAATCAGGGCAATTCACGATAAAATGGCCAGAAGTCTTGCCAGCGATATTTCTTCACTTATGAGAAGTATAGTTGAAATTCAGCTTCATTCGGTTGATCAGATGACTTACGGTGAATTTTTAATGAGTCTTCCGTCTCCTACTTCTTTTAACGTTTTTTCTTTAAAACCTCTTGATGGAAAAGGTGTAATTGAGCTTAACCCGTCTATTGTTTTTCCTATGATTGACCGTCTTTTAGGCGGAAACGGAGCGGCGTTTGAAACCACAAGGGAATTTACCGATATTGAACTTAATCTGCTTGATCAGATACTTAAAGTGGTTACACAGAATATGAAAGAAGTATGGTCTCCTATTATGGATTTATATCCTATTGTGGAGGCAAAAGAATCATCTCCGAATGTTGTTCAGATTGTGGCTCAAAACGAGATTGTTATAATGGTTATTATGGAGATTATAATTGGTCAGACAAGCGGTATGATGAATGTATGTTATCCTGTAATTACAATAGAGTCTCTTTTACCAAGACTTGCCAACAGAGATTTGATGCTTAATGAAACAAGCGGCAGAAAAAGTCGAAACAAAGAATTAAGAGCATTACTTAGAGGCGCCAAAATAGAGCTTGAAGCTATCCTGGGATATGCGGAACTGAGCATGGATCAGGTTTTGGATCTGGAAGTGGGAGATATAATAAAACTAAACAGACCGGCTGACGATACCGTAATAGTGAAAGTTGACGGAAGGGAAAAATTCATAGCGGATTTTGGAGTTAAAAGATACAGAAGAAGCATAAAAATAAAAGATATCTTGCTGACCGAGCATGATGAGATCAAAGAAATATTGCAAAAACTTGAAATGAAAAGAAAAGAAAAATTAGAGCAGATTACAGGAGAAGAAAGTGAATGAGTTTAAAGAACTTTTAATTAATGAAATAAAATCCACAATAGAAGGGTTAATAGGTATTTCACCGGAAGTGTCGGTATTGTCCGAAACAAAAGATTTGGGTCCTACAAAACCTCCTTATGCAAAAATAATCATCAGTGTAAAACCAAAAGGCGAAATGCTGTTTTTGGTGCCGGCTGAGGTAGCCACAGCGTTGGGAGATTTGATGCTTGCAGGAGAGGGTGAACCTAAAAGCGAAATGAATGATGATGATCTTGATGCTATCAAAGAGATAATTTCCAATGTCTTCGGAGCACTTAAAACAACGCTTGCGGCTCAGGAAAATATGCCTCATCTTGATTTTGAAATAACAAACGTGTTGTTTGTGGATAAAGAAGAGGATATCAGCGATTATGCATATTCTATAAATATGGAATGTAAAATAAATAGTGTGATAAAAGTGTGTCAGGTTGTTTTTGATGAAGATGTTTTTGAAGAACTTGTGCCTGCACCATCAAATCAGGGCGGTAATTCGGTAAAATCTTCCGAGTTAAAAGGCGAGCTGAAAAATCTTGAAATGCTTTTGGATATTAAATTACAGCTTAGAGTGAGAATAGGAAGTAAAATAATGCTTTTAAAAGATGTTATAGGGATGGATATAGGAAGTATTGTTGAATTGAACCAGTTGGCGAAAGAGCCTCTGGACATCTTAATTGAAGATAAAAAAATAGGTGAAGGCGAAGCTGTTGTTGTAGACGGTAACTTTGGAATTCAGATTACTTCCATTGGAAGCAGGGAAGAAAGGCTGAATACGTTAAAAAAATAATTATTTTTTTGTTTTTTTCTTAATAGGTGTTACAAGTAGGTTGATATAGTTTCCTTCCAGTTTCGGATCGTTTTGTTTTTCGGCAACGTCGTTTATCATTTCCCAGACTCTGTTTATTACTTCAAAACCTTTTTCAGGTGTTGCCAGTTCTCTGCCTCTTAAAAATACTCTTAGTTTTACATGTTTGCCTTTTTCGAGGAATTCTCTTATATGTTTTACTTTATAATTTATATCGTTTTCCTGAATTTTTGAAGTAAATTTAATTTCTTTTACTTCAATTTTAACTTGTTTTTTCTTAGCTTCTTTTTTCTTTCTTTCTTGCTCATATTTATATTTACCGTAGTCCATTACTTTTGCAACAGGCGGGTTTGCATTTGGAGCCACTAAAACCAGGTCAAGACCGTCGTTATAAGCTATTTCAAGGGCTTTGCTGGAATCCACTACACCTAACTGTTCGCTGTTGCTTCCGACAAGTCGGACTCTGTCTGTAAAATCAACAACATCTTCATTAATATAAATTTTCTCTTTACTCATAATGTAACCTCGCTTAAATTTTTAATCATTTCCAAAAATTCTCCTTTTGTCATTTTGTATTGTTCTCTTTTTTTTCTGTCTCTTATTGCAACGCTTTCATTTTCAACCTCTTCATCACCTATTATAACAACATATCCCACCCTTCTTTTTTCTGCGTTTCTGATCCTTTTGTTTAATGAATCGTTTCCTGCAAAAATTTCTGTGTTTATATTGGCTTCAAGCAGCTCTTTTTGCAGAGTTTTTGCATATTCCGTATGAGTTTCCGAAATAGGGACGAATATAGCCTTGACAGGGGCTATAAAAGTAGGATATTCTCCGGCGTAATGCTCTGTAAGAATAGCTATAAATCTTTCAAAACTTCCTATAATCGCCCTGTGAATCATTACAGGACGGACTCTTTCGTTGTTTTCATCTACATATGAGATGTCAAATCTTTCAGGCAGGTTAAAATCAACCTGAATAGTCCCGCACTGCCATTTTCTTCCTATTGCATCTGTGATTTTAATATCTATTTTCGGACCGTAGAAAGCTCCTCCCCCTTCATCTATTCCGTATTTTCTGTTTAATGAATTAAGGGCTTTTTTAAGTGATTCCGTAGCTTTTTCCCATATTTCATCTTCACCTATTGATTTTTCAGGCCTTGTTGATATTTCCATTTCATAGTTAAATCCGAATCTTTCCATAATTGAATCAACAAATTCAAGAACTTTAATTACCTCTTCTTCAATCTGATCCGGTCTGCAAAAGATATGTGCGTCATCCTGGGTAAATTCCCTAACCCTTAAAAGTCCGTGTAAAACACCGCTTTTTTCATGTCTGTGAACAGTCCCGAATTCAAAAAATCTTAGAGGAAGTTCTTTATAGCTTCGAACCTTATGACCGAAAATTTTAACATGGCTTAAGCAGTTCATAGGTTTTATGCCGTATTCGTCCGACGGTTTATTGGGGTCGTCGTTTTCTATTTCAGTGAAATACATATTTTCTTTATAGTTATAGTAGTGCCCTGAAATTTTCCACATATGGCTTCTTAGAAGTTCAGGTCCTTTTACGGGCAGATATTCGCGTCTGATATGTGCGGAATAAAGAAGTTTTTCCAGATTTGCCCTTAAAAGCGCTCCGTTAGGAAGCCATATCGGCATTCCGGCTCCCACTTCTTCGTCAAACATCCAAAGGTCTAATTCAGTTCCCAGTTTTCTGTGGTCCCTTTTTGCTGCTTCTTCAAGCATTTTTAAATATTCCTGCAAAGCTTCTTTTGTTGCAAATGCTGTTCCGTATACACGGGTAAGCATTTCGTTTTTGGAATCTCCCCCCAAATAAGCTCCGGAAACTTTTTGAAGTTTTACATTGTGAAGATATTTTGTATTCGGCACATGAGGTCCCCGGCAGAGGTCTTCAAAATCACCCTGTTTATAAATAGAAACGATATCTTCCGGGATCATATCAATTACCGCCTGTTTTAAATCGTCATTTTTAAATTTTTCCCTGGCTTGAGATTTTGATATTTCATAACGTGTTATATCTATTTTTTTCTTTGCCAGTGCTTTCATTTTCTTTTCTATGTTTTTTAAATCTTTATCGGTAATAGGGTTATCTGTTTTAAGATCATAGTAAAAGCCGTTTTCAATAGTCGGACCAACATAAAACTTTGCTTCCGGATAAAGTTCCTTAATCGCCTGTGCCATTAAATGTGCGGCTGAATGTCTTATTATTTCAAGAGATTCGGGCGAATTGTCAAAATATACAGGTTCACCGTCTTCTATACCTTTAGATGATGCTGTTTGCATATCTATAATGCTGTTATTTAGTTTTAAAGCAATAATATCTTGTTGCATTAAAATTCCTTTTTAAATGAAGAATTATTTAAATGAGGATTGTTTTGTGGATTTGAAGAAAATAAATTATTCAAGAGTCTCCTTATTTATCGCATTCTCCTTTTTTATTTGAATTTTAGCTTAATAAAATTTTAATGTCAATAATATTTTAAGGAGGAAATTATGAATTACGATGTAAATAAGCGATATATTCTTAAATATTTTTTATAATTTAAACTTATATTAAGTTATTTTTAAGTTTGTAGATTTATAATAACGCTGAAAGTTTACCTGTTTTAAACAGGGTGAACTTATATTCATTAAAGGAGAAACAATGAAACGCTTTGCAAAAATGATTGTGGCAGGTCTGCTACTTGCAAGTGTTAGCACAACTGCGGCTTTCGCTGATTACAACAAAGGGTTTAAGTATTATCAAAAATATGTGAAAAAAACTGGTGTAAAAGGAACAACATTCCTAAAATTAATCGGAGTTCAGACACCTGACCAGTTGGCACCGCTTATGAAAGATAACGCTAAACCTTTAATTGCTAAACTTAACAAAGTTGGCAAAAAAGATGTTGCAAAAGCCATTGAGAAGATCATTAAGAAACATAAATTGAAAGATTTAAATGATTTCTTAGTCGGTATGCTTAATGGTAAAATTCCAGCTGGCTGATAACGCTTAAAAGGGCACAGGTTGTGCCTTACTATATTTTTTAAATTTGTATCAATAAGTGCCTGACACTGTTTTTTTGGGTATATATTTATTTTTTTTGTTTTTAGTCTTTTAATTCTTTTAATTTTATGCTAAAATAACACTTCCGCAATGGAGGGGATGTGATCCTGGTGGACACCCCGGGCTTCAAACCCGGTGGGGCGGCAAGTGATTGTCGCCCGGAAGGTTCGATTCCTTCCCCCTTCCGCCAATCAATAAATACTTACACTTAACGGTGATATCTTTTTTGAGATACTTTTCAGTTTACCTATTTCCATATTGAAATTTGTTTCTTTTGAATTTTTTGTGATTTCAATAATTAAACTTGACACGTTCAGTAGGGGAAATTTCCTAATTATTCCAAATCTGTCTTCTGTTTCGATAAAACCTTTTTTTCGATCGTTTTTATCATACAGTTCTTTAACCTGATCTTCAAATAGGTTACATATTGAAACTGTTTTTTTGTAAATTTCTTCAAAATCTTTGTTTTCAAAACCTATAAAAAAGTCATCTCCTCCTATATGGGCACTGAAACCGTCGCAAATCTTTTTTCTTAGAATGTCGGCAAATATCATAATGGCTCTGTCTCCCATTCTGAAACCGTAATGGTCATTAAAAGGTTTGAAGTTATTGAAATCAAAATAAACAACATAAAAATCCCTGTTTTTTTTATGTTTAAAGCAGTATTCCAAAAACTCTTCAATTTTTTTGTTTCCCGGAAGTTTTGTCAGAGGGTTTTGATCCGAAGCTATTTCAAGATTGCGTTTATATGATAAAAGTATAAGGTTTTTTAAGTCTATGAAACCGTAATATTTGTTGTTTTTTGTAACAAAAATACCTTTTGTGTTATGTGCATACAGATTGTAAATTTCCAAAACTTTATCAATACTCCAATTAATATCTACGGAAACCGCTTCTTTTATTAAAGATTTAAGTTTTTGTTTTGAGTTTTTGTTTTGTGCCAGTGATGCTCCGAAAGGTGAATATGAAAGAGGTTTTACGTCTTCTTCATATATCACTCCGCATAATTCATCTATTTCATTTATAATAGGAACCAGAATGTTTTTGGGATTTTCCCTGAAATACACAAATACGTCATACAGTGACGAATTTATATTAAGAGGTGCAATTTTGTCTATTCTTTCTTTGTCTATTTTATTAATACGTGTTTTTCTTTTGTCGGCAGAAAAGAGTTCTTTTATTTCGGAATATGTCGATTTGATTTCTCTTAAATCAAGCTGTGGTTTTTGAACAAAGTAACCCTGAATAAAATCAGCACCTATTTCTTTGCAGGTATAATATTCATTTTTTGTTTCTATGTCTTCGGCGATTACTTTTATTCCCATAAGATGGGCCATATTTATAATGGAGCTGCAAAAAAGTCTTTTTTTAGGATCTTTGTTTATATTTTCTATAAAAAACCTGTCTATTTTAATAAAGTTTGTTTCGGTGTAATATAAAAGCTGAAAGCCGGCAATTCCGGTGCCGAAATCATCTATTGCTATATCGAAGCCTTCTTGGTGGTATCTGTTTACCATACCTGTGATACTGCTCGGGTCTTTAAGTGTGTTTCTTTCGCTCAGTTCAAAACAGACCTGTTTTTTGTTCAGATTTAAATAATCAAGTATTTTTAATGTGTTTCCGTATGTAAAATCGGGAGAATATATTAGCCTGTTGTCGAGATTGTAAAATATTTTAAGATTTGGGATATTTATTTTGGAAAATTTCTCAAAGGCGATTTTTCTGAGTTGCAGGTCAAACTGATAAAGCATTCCGTCATGATATGCTTCATCAAATAACGAAAATATTGAGCCGTATCCTGCTTTTTTATAATTTCTTAGTAAAGCTTCTACAGCATAAATTTTACCGTTTTTTATATTCACAATAGGCTGAAATGCGAAATCTATTTTTTTTATTATTTCTTTGTATTTGTTTAGCATACGGGAATTTTATAAAAAAACAATAACAGATTGGTAACAAGTTGGAAGGGGAAAAGTGGAAGAAAAAAGGAAAAGACAGGGAAGAGAGAGGGAAAAATATGTAAGAAAAGATGGTTAGTGTTATTAATTGAACCCTCTGAAAAAAAGATATTTTTTCAGAGCAAACAATATGCTAAATTATGAGTTATTAGAATTATTCGGTGCCCAACACTAATAATGACACAGCTTTAAAATTCAAGCAATTAAGGAGAGTAATGTAATATATAATAAAAGTGTCTGTCACTAAATATAGGAGGTATCAAAAGAGAAGAAATTAATCTTCTCTCGGAGCTCTTGGTCTTGCTTCGTTAACTCTAAGTCTTCTTCCTTGGAAGTCTTTACCGTCCAGCTCTTCAATTGCTGCATCGGCACCGCTTTCCATTTCAACAAAACCAAAACCTTTGCTTCTTCCTGTTTCTCTATCATTTATGATTTTTACTGAGATTACTTCACCGTATTCTGCGAATACCGGTCTTAAATCGTCTTCAGTTGCTTGATAGTTAATGTTTCCTACGTAAATTGTTTTCATGTGATCTTTCCTAATTGTAAATTTGCATTGACATTGTAACACCATTAAATGAAAAAAGCAAATAAATTTCAAATAAATGATAAAATTTTAAAAAAAAAAGGATTTTTATGGAAATAAAAAAGAATTATTTTGAATTTAGAAGTGCTCTTAGTAACGGAGAATATCAAAAAGCGGAAGAATGTTTTCAAAAAGCCTTTGACGAAGCATTCGGATTATACAGAAATAAACTTTCGAATAATGAAAAATTTGATTTAAAGGATGAAAATGAACTTTTTGCAGTTGTTGTGCTGTTTGACAATATGATAGGCTTTTGGAAAGAGGGAATGACGGAAGAAGGAATGGCTTTTGCCGATAGTATGGTGGATATGGTTGATTCCGGCAAACTTAAAGAAATGTTTAAAGGTTATGCGCTGGGTATGGAAAACGGTATTGATTTGGACAGTTTTATGAGAGAATTTGTAGATTTGGCTAAAGTTGATGAGGAATTTCCTCAGTTTTTATGCAATTTTACAGAGCGTATTAAAGAGTTGATTAAATAACGGCACTGCCTGAATTGATATGTTTAAAATAATATTTGTTATTATAAAAATAAAGGAGTAACAATGGGTGTGTGGATTGGAATCGGTGTATTTGTTTTGATTTTGATTATTATGTATAACTCATTGATTTCGAAAAAAAATCAGGTTGAAAATATTTTTGCAAGTATTGACACTCTTCTTAAAAAAAGAAGAAATTTAATACCTAACCTTGTAGAAAGCGTAAAAGCTTATATGAAACATGAAAAAAATGTTTTGGAAGATATTACCTCATTAAGAAGCAAAGCCGACACTATTTCGGATGAAACGGAAAAAATGGATATTGAAAATAAAATTTCATCTTTAATGGGAAAAATTTTAATCAATGTCGAAAATTACCCGGAACTTAAAGCCAATGAGAATGTTATGCATTTACAGATGACCCTGGCGGAAATTGAAGAGCAGATAAGCGCCGCAAGAAGAGCTTATAATCAGGCTGTAACCGATTATAACAATGCAATAGAAATGATTCCTGCTAATATGTTGGCCAAAATGATGGGGTATAAAAGAAAAAATGTATTTGAAATCACTAAAAGCGAGAGAGAAAATATAAATGTAGGCAATTTATTTAAACAATGAAAAAACTTACTGAACTTATTGAAGAATATTATCGCAATCCAAGTATGGAATCGTTGGAAAAAGAAAGACAGAATCTGCTTTTTTATTTAAAAATAACGGTTTTTATTTTAATTGCGGTTTTTTTGCTTTTAACGGCAAGCATACAAATGAATGAGAATGTTTTTTTTTTGATATTTAGTGTTGAAATAAGCATTTTCGGATTGATTTATTCTTTGTTGACATCCGGCTATAGAAAAAAATTTAAAAACAAGGTTGTTAACTCTTTGGTATCTGTGTTCAGCGGAGATTTTGAATATATTCCAACCGGAAAAATCAGCCCTGTTAAATATGATTTAAGTGGATTGTTTTTGCAACATTATGACAGATACGGTGGTGAAGATTATGTAAGAGGCGTTATGGACGGTGTGAAATTTGAGTTTTCAGATATTCATACGGAATACAGAACCACCGATTCAAAAGGAAAAACACATTGGCAAACCGTATTTAAAGGAACGTTTTTTGTAAGTGAATTTAATAAAAAATTCAAAGGGCGTGTTCTGGTATATCCGGATTACAGTGAAAAATTTTTGGGTTCATTGGCAAACAGCTTTCAAAAATTTTATTCACATAATTTAGAATTTGTAAAAATGGACAGTCCGGAATTCGAAAAAGAGTTTGTTGTTTATTCAAATGATCAGATACTTGCGAGATATGTATTGAGCACCGCACTTATGGAAAAAATTATGAAATTTAAAAAAGCAATAAAAAAACCTATTTATTTTTCGTTTAAAAACAATATGATGTTTGTCGCAATAAGCGGAAACAATAATTTTGAAGCACCTGTTTTCAGGTCTTTAAACGATTACGGTTTTGCGGAAGAAATGATTGGCGGATTTTATTATATTTCTACACTGATTAAAACGCTATCCATTGAAAGAAATATATGGAATTAAAAGGTGTAAACTGATGAAAGTTACTATTGTGGGAGCGGGAGCAGGGGGACTTGTATGTTCGATTCTGCTTGCAAAAAAAGGTGTTAATGTTGTGCTTGTTGAAAAAGAAAAAAAAACAGCAAGAAAACTGAGGGCAACCGGAAACGGAAAATGCAACATTACAAATACGGATATAAATGTTTACAATTACAGTTCAAACACTCCGGAGTTTATTGATAAATTTATTCTTCCTTACAAAGATATAGAAAAACTGTTTTTAAGTCTCGGAATACCGTTTAAGAAAAACACCGACGGCAGGGTTTTTCCGTTGAGCATGGAGGCAAACGCAGTAGCGGACAAACTGGAATATATCGCAAAACTGTATAATGTGGAAATAATAAAAGAGTGTGAAGTTTTAGACGTTTCAAAAGAGAATGATATCTGGATACTGAGAACTACACATGAGGAATTAAAATCCGAAAAGTTGATACTTGCCGCGGGGCATAAAGCCGGAAGATGCGGCGGAGATGACAGAATAATACAGGCTGTTGAAAAATGGCACACCGTGTATAACGCTTTTCCTTCGCTTGTTCAGCTTACAACAAAAGAGGATTTTACAAAATGCAGCGGTGTAAAAATAAAATCAAAGATTTCTTTGTATTCAAACGGGGAATTTATAAGAGAAACATACGGGGATTTGCTTTTTACGCATTACGGAATAAGCGGACTTGCAGTTTTGGATATAAGCAGGGATGTTGCAAAAAGGATGAATAATTACGAATATCTTGAAATAAAAGCTGATTTTTTTTCGGAAACAAAAGATTTAAAAGCTGTTTTAAAAAGCATAAACGGAGATATTCATATAGGAATGATTTTAAGAGGGGTGATTCCCGCAAGACTTATACCTTTTGTGTTGAAACAGGCAGGAATAGAAGGTAAAAAAGGTCTTACTCCAAAAGACATAAACAAGCTTAATTATACACTTAAAAATTATAAAATCGAAATTACAGGAACAAAAGATTTCAAAAATGCGGAAGTTGTAAGCGGAGGTGTGAGTATTGCGGAAATAAATCCCGAAACCATGGAAAGTCAAAAAGTAAAAAATCTCTATTTTATAGGCGAAATGCTTGATGTTGACGGTGACAGGGGAGGGTATAACCTTCATTTTGCATGGGGTTGCGCTTTGAAAGCGGCAAGAAATATCGGATCAAAGTGAAGTTCTGAGGGCTGTATTTATTCTCAGGCTGAAACCAAAAGGTGTCGTCAGAAGCAAAACAGCTCTTTTGTTTCCGGGATTTTTGTTTATTTCGGCATATATTTTTAAAAGATCGTTTTCATAGTTTTCGCCTATTTCTCTTTGTATGACGGTTATTTCGTCTTTTACAGCGCCTTTTTCTTCTTTTGCCTCTTCAAGATTCATAAGTTTTTTACATGTAATTCTCAGAAATTCTCCGACTTTGTCAACCTGGGCTTTTACGGCAATAGGTTCGTCGAGATTAAATTCTTTGAGTTTTTCCAAATCCCTTTCAAATATCATAACGTCAATTTTTCCGTGAAAATCCATAAGCGTTGCAATTGCGAATTTGTTTCCTTTTTTGGAGATACGCACTTTCATGGAATCTATTTTTCCTATAAACAGTGCCTGCTGGGAAATGATTTCTTCAATTTCGCTTGAAAGGTTGTAATTAATCCCTTCCATTTTGTCTTTGTAAGGATCAAGAGGATGAGCCGAAACATAAAATCCAAGAGTTTCATATTCGTATTCAAGCAGTGTTTTCACATCGAATTCAACTGTATTCGGAATATTCAGATGCTCGTCTATTTCTTCGTTTTCTTCCATATCGGCAAAGAGGGAGAATTCGTGGTTGATTGCGTTTTTCTTTTCTTCAATCCTTTTTTTGAATTCCAAAATTTCCTCAATTCTTCCAAGCATTGCTTTTCTGCTGAGGTTAAATTCGTCCATAGCGCCTGATTTTACAAGCTGTTCGAGAACTTTTTTGTTTACTTTTCCCGTATCTACTTTCAGTATAAAGTCTTCTAGACTTTCGTAAGGTCTGTTTGCCGTTATGCTTTCAATGGCTTTGCTTCCCACGCCTTTTATAGCGCTTAAACCAAAAAGAATTTTGTTTTCAATAGGTGTGAATTCGGCGTTTGATTTATTTACATTCGGAGGCAGGACTTCAATACCTAAAACTTTTGCCTCTTCTATGTATTTTGCTATTTTGTCGGTATTGTCAGCTTCGAATGTAAGCAGTGCTGATAAAAATTCGGTTTTGTAATACGCTTTCAGATAAGCGGTCTGATATGTAATCATAGCATATGCGGCCGAGTGTGATTTGTTAAATCCGTAGCCGGCGAATTTTTCTATTAATTCAAATAATGATTTGGCGTTATCATAAGAAAATCCTCTCTCTTTTGCTCTTTGTGCAAATTCTTCGGCGTATTTTTTCATTACCTCCACTTTTTTCTTACCCATAGCTCTTCTGATAATGTCCGCTTCACCCAGGCTGAATCCGCCTATCGCCTGAACTATTTGCATTACCTGTTCCTGGTAAACAATTACCCCGTAGGTAGGTTCAAGTATCGGTTTCAGGGCTTCTTCAAATTCATCGAAAAAATAATCCGTTTTTTTTCTTCCGTGTTTTCTTTCTATGTAATCGTCAAGCATTCCACTGTCCATTGGTCCCGGACGGTAAAGTGCAAGCATGGCGATGATATCTTCAAAATCGGTAGGTTTAAGACGTTTGGCAAGATCCCTCATACCGTCTGATTCTATCTGAAACAGTCCCAGTGTGTGGCCTGAACGGATAAGTTCGAACACTTTCGGATCGTCAAGAGTTAAAAGATCTATGTTTATTTCTTTGTTTTTGTTGTTTTTTACGTTTTTGACAGCCCTGTCTATTACGGTAAGTGTTTTAAGCCCCAAAAAGTCGAATTTAATCAAATCCACCGGTTCAAGATAGTTAAGAGAATACTGCGTTACGATTGTATCGTCGTGTTCGTCCTGTCTGTAAAGGGGAGATTTTTTCCACAGCTCTTCGTCACTTATTACTACACCGGCCGCATGCATTCCGGTGTTTCTTTTAATTCCTTCAAGTTTTTCACCGAATGAATAAAGCCTGTCGTAAAGAGGGTCTTCTTTTGTTATTTCCACTATCTGCGGTTCAAGCTCTTTGGCTTTTTTAAGTGTAATTCCAAGCTGGTCGGGTATTAGTTTTACAAATCTGTCGGCGTCGCTGTAATCAATTCCGAAAATCCTGGCCACATCCCTTAAAACACCTTTTGCAAGTAGTGAACCGAATGTAACAACCTGTGCCACGTTTACTTTTCCGTATTTGTTGCGGACATATTCTATAATTTCACCCCGTCTTTCCTGACAAAAATCCATATCGATATCCGGCATACTTACCCTCTCAGGATTTAAAAACCTCTCAAACAGAAGCCCGTATCTTAAAGGGTCTATGTTTGTTATTTGCAGGGAATATGCCACAAGTGCGCCCGCCGCACTTCCCCTTCCGGGTCCTACGGGGATTTTTCTTTTTTTTGCTTCACGGACAAAATCCCATACTATAAGCATATATCCCGGGAATTTCATTCTTTTTATGATGTCTATTTCGTAATCGAGTCTTTTTCTGTATTCTTCTTGTTTTTCTTTCGGGATGTATTTTAGTCTTTCTTCAAGCCCCTCTTTACACTTGTATTCAAAATATTCGACATCATTATCAATATCAAGTCCTTCCGCAGCTGCATACTCTTTTGTGAATTTAAAAGTAGGGGGAGTCGGATTTCCAAGAGGTATTTCAAGTTCTATTGATTTAGCGAGTCTGTCAGTGTTTTCTACGGTTTCGGGAAGATCAGAAAAAAGGGTGTTGAATTCATCAGGAGAGCGGAAATAATTTTCTTTTGCCGACGGGCGTCTGTGAAGGTCGTCAAAGAGTTTGTTGTTTTCTATACATTCAAGGGCGTCTTTGTAAACATAATCAAGCCTGTTTAAGAAAAATATGTTTGAAGAGGCCAAAAGCGGTGTCTGTGTGGTTTCGGCAAGAACTAAAAGATCGTTTTCTATAAGCTTTTCCTCTTCGCTGTCCCTTGTTATTTCAAGATAAACTTCATTTAGTTCACATTTGTAAATTTCTAAAATTTCTTTTGCTTTTTCTAAACCGCCGGCACCGTTTAAAACGTTGTTTTCGTTAAATATATTCAGATGAAACCCTGTTTCGGAATCCATCATCGGAAGTATGAAACAAAGCCCGTTTTTGTTTTTTACCACTTCTTCAAAAGGCAGATAGGGTTTATCCATATTCATATTGTAAAGATAAGAAATCGAGCTTAGATACATCAGATTGTCGTATCCGGTTTTGTTTTTGGCTATCAGTATAAGCCTGTGGATGTTTCCGTCTCTTATTACCGAAATTTCACTTCCGATTATCGGCTTGATTTTGTTAGCGCGGCAGGTTTCGTAAAATTCTATTGCACTGAACATATTGTCAAGCTCTGTAATGGCAAGGGAGGTATAACCGTATTCTTTGGCTTTTTTTACAAGTTCTTTTATTTTAATACTCGAATGCAAAAGGGAATAATCGCTGTGGATATGAAACGGTGTCAAGCTAAACCTTTTTGTGAAATTATAGCAATTTAATTTTCTAAACTTTCAATTAAGTTTATGATTTTTATTTTCATTTTAGGAAGATAATCTCTGATGATTCTTTCGATATAAGCTAAATTTACGCCTTCATAATCGTGAACGATATAATTTCTTGTATAATATGCGCCTTCTTTATCCTGTAATAAATCAAATTTTTTTAATATTTCGTCGTCAATTTTTTTTAAAGTTTCACCGATTTGTGCTAC
>Ga0256837_1000107_pt1 | contig 75731 bp, 78 predicted proteins | sample 4562384metaG_FD_185976 | JGI IMG/M metagenome (GOLD analysis project Ga0256837, IMG submission 185976) | Hydrothermal vent microbial communities from Guaymas Basin, Mexico - 4561-384 | ecosystem: Environmental > Aquatic > Marine > Hydrothermal vents | place: Mexico: Guaymas Basin | collected...
TGCTATGACCTCTCTTGACCAAGTTACTCAACAAAATGCTTCTGCTTCTGAAGAGTTAGCTAGTGCTTCAGAAGAGATGAGTTCTCAAGCTGAACAGCTTAAAGAACTTGTTGGGTTCTTTAAACTTCATGGAAAAGGATAATTTAAAACTTCATACTTACTCCATAGTTATTAAATACAATTATATTAAAATAGAGAATAGGGATAAATTATGAATCTTAACAATAAACAAAATAGTGATAATCAATTCTTAACATTTTATGTAGCTGGTGAGCTTTATGCGCTATCTGTTATTTATATAAAAGAGATTATTGAATACTCTATTGTTACTAAAGTACCGTTAATGCAAAAGTGTATTAGTGGCATTACAAATATTAGAGGAAGTGTTATTCCTATTATAGATTTAGGTCTGCGAATGAATGTTAGTGATACTCAAACTATGAATAAACGAACTTCTATTATTGTAATAGAAAAAGAGGATGAAATTCAAAATTTTTTTGTTGGTTTAGTTGTTGATGAAGTAAATGAAGTATATGATATTTTTAATAAAGAGCAGGAAGATACTCCTGTATTTGGTAGTAAAATTCGTAAAGATTTTATTGAACATATTGGTAAGGCTAAAGGTAAATTTATTCCTATATTAAATCCATCTGCAATTATAAATTTAGATGAACTCTCTCAAATGTATACAACAAAGGCTATATAATGCAAGATATTCAAACAGATAATGACTTTGATGAAATTATATCCATTGAATTGGAAAATGATGAACTAGTAAAACTTGTTACAAGTAATGCTGATGTTGCAAGTCAATATGTTATTTTTCAAAACTCCAATGATGAATACTTTGCTATTAATGTAGCTAAGGTTGAAGAACTTATTGAATATAAAATACTTACAATATCACCAAGTACAGATACAAATAGTCCATTAAAAGGAACTGCAAAAATTAGAGAACATTTTGTAAATATAATATGTTTTGATAAGTGGCTAGATATTCCTAAGCAAGATGAATCTATATATGAATTAGCTATCCTATGTAACTATGCAGGTATTCGTCTTGCTATCGTAGTTAAAAGTGTTTATCGTGTTATAAATATTGAACCATCAGAGATGTATGATGACTCAGATAAGGATACTAAAATCTCTTATCTCTGTGAAATAGTGGTAAACTCTGAAAAACTTTTATGTAAAGTTTTCGATAGTGATCAATTTTTAGCGGATGTTTTACCAAATAGATTTTTAAAAGAGATTCAAAAGGGTGATTCAATCATCATAAATGATGAAAATCGTATAGATAAAGAGATATTAATTGCTGAAGATAGCACTCTTATTCAAAAATCATTACAAAGAGTGATGGATAATATGCAAGTAAGATATCAGATATTTGGAAATGCTCAAAATCTTTTAAACTCTTTAGAAAATAAAAATATTGAGGATATTGGATTAATTATAACTGATTTAGAGATGCCTATTATGGGAGGATTAGAACTTTTAGAAATCTGTTCAAAAAATGATAGATACAATCAAATACCAATAATAGTCAATACTAATATGGCAAATCCAAGTGTCATACATACAGCTCAAAAATTAGGTGCAAGAAAAGTAGTTCAAAAATTGGATATCTTGACACTTAAAGAAGCGATATTTCAATATGTTAAAAAATAAATATCCTATACAGTCTGTTAAAATTACAGATATTGAATATAAAAAGCTTAAAAATCTTATCTATAAAACAACTGGAATAGAGTTAAAAGACAATAAACATAATCTAATAGAAAGTAGATTAATGAGACGTCTTCGTCATCATAATATAACAAATTATGGTGACTATTATCAACTTATTTTAGAAGATAAAAATGAATTACAACTTATGATAAATCAAGTAACAACAAATGAAACAAGTTTTTTTCGTGAAAATAAACATTTTGATTATCTAGTTCGTAAAATTTTACCTCAAATTAAGGAACGTCTTCATATTTGGAGTGCTGCGTCCTCTATTGGTGTTGAAGCTTATACTATTGCTATGGTAGTTGATGAATTCCTATCACCTAAACATCTTCCATTTGATATATTTGCAAGTGATATAAATTTAGATGTTTTACAACAAGCTAAAGATGCTATATATGATATTCGATTTTCTAAAAATATTCCAGATAACTATCTAAAACGTTACTGTTTGAAAGGTGTTGGAAGCATGGAAAATAAATTTGCTATAAATGATTACTTAAAACAAAAATTATCTTTTTCTCAAATCAATTTAACGAAGCCTATTAGTGCTAAAATCGGTATGTTTGATATAATTTTTCTTCGTAATGTTTTAATATATTTTGATATTCAAACAAAAAAAGATGTAGTAAAGTATGTTCTTCAACACTTAAAAGTTGGTGGATATTTTTTTATAGGACACTCCGAAACACTTTTCAATATAAGTAATGAAGTTGTTCAGGTTATGCCTACTGTTTATCAAAAAGTTAGTGTTTGATTGCAATTATTTTTCTAAAAAAAGGCTACAAACACTCCCACTACTTTGAAAAACAGTCATAGATGGAATTTGAGGGGACTTAAAACCATAAGCACGACAACCATGAGGTTGATTTTTTTCCCATGTTACAAAATAGTGTTTACATCTTCTACAATTTATTCTTTTCATTAGTCATCTCTTTTTTTTGTGAAATTTTAGCATATTTGGTACAATAAAAAAAACAAACTTAGGAGAAATTTTTATGGATAAAATATTATTAATGATTCAACTACAAAATCAACTTAATAACGCTACAAATGGTGAAGAGTGGACAAACGGTGTAACAAAGAATGGTAAGAGTATAAACTGGAATAGATGTATCTATATGGAATGTGCTGAAATGGTTGATAGCTTCTCTTGGAAGCATTGGAAAAGTATCAATAAAGCACCTGATTGGGATAATCTTCAGATAGAAGTTATTGATGTTTGGCATTTTATTATCTCTTTAGCTATTGAAAACTATTCAAAAAATATGTTAGGGAGTTTAAATACATTAGCATTAAATATCTCTCAACTTGAAAAATTTAACAGTATTGATACTCAAAACAGTAATTTTTCATCTCAAGATGAAGTTATCGCTAAAGTTGAAAATCTTATATTACTTTCACTAAATAAAGATAACTTAGAGTTAGAAAAATTTATTAATGAGTTTTTTGATTTAGTTGTAATGAGTGGATTAAATTTAGAAACACTGTATAGATTATATGTTGGTAAAAATATACTCAATCAATTTCGTCAAGATAATGGCTACAAAGATGGTTCTTATATAAAAGTGTGGAATGGCGAAGAGGATAATGTTGTTATGAAACGTATTTGGGAAGAAAATGCAAACATTCAACCAGATAATCTTTATAAAGAGTTACAAAAAAACTACTTAGCATTAACACAAGGCTAATTTTTTGAAAAATATTTTAGAGGTAAAAAATCTCTCTTTTGGTTACAAAAAAGATTTTTTACTTTTTGATAACTTTTCTATAACTCTTAAAAAGGGTGAAGTAAAAGCTATTGTAGGTGCTAGTGGAGCTGGTAAAAGTACACTATTTGAGTTAATACTTGAAAATTTAAAACCATTTTCAGGGGAGATACAAAGTGTAAGATGTTCACAAGTTTTTCAAGACCCATATAGCTCTTTTCATCCGAGCTATACACTTTTAAATCAGATAAAAGATGTTGCTCCTTTAGATGATTTACAAAAGGTATTAAAAGATATAAACTTAGAGTATGAGTTACTGCTAAAACTCCCTCACGAGTTATCAGGAGGGCAACTTCAACGTGCTTCTATTGTAAGAGCTATTCTTCTCAAGGCAGAGCTACTTTTACTTGATGAACCAACATCAGCATTGGATAATGTTATTCAGCTTGAAGTGATGCAAAGTTTAATGAAAAATTTAGATAGTATGGGTATTTTACTTATTACTCATGATATAGAGTTAGCAAATTGGTGTGCAGACGAGATTATTAAAATCTAAATCTATATAAAGTAAAAGTATTCATTATTATCGGAAACTCAAGAGAATATTTTGGATAAGTAAAAAATTTATAAACTAATAAAATTCTCCAAAATCTTCAAGCCATTCTCATGACTCTTCTCTGGATGTGGTTGAATTCCAAATACATTTCCATGGGCTACTGCTGATGTAAACTCATAACCATAATCTGTTCTACCTATTATATCTTTTTCATCACTACAAGTTACATGATATGTATGCACAAAATAGAGATAATGATTTTTATCTAAGCCTTTAAAAAGAGGATGTTCTGTTGTGAACATTCTATTCCAACCCATGTGTGGAACTTTTAATGGTTCACTAAATTTTGAACTATCAAATGCTTTTACATGACCTTTAATAATCCCTAAACCCTTATGACTTCCAAACTCTTCACTGCTCTCAAAAAGTAACTGCATTCCAAGACATATACCTAACATATATTTACCACTTTTTGCATATTCTTGTAGTGCTGGTATCATATTGCGTTCTCTTAAATGCTCCATTGCATCACCGTAAGCACCAACACCAGGTAAAATTAATTTATCGTAATCCTTAAATTTTGAAGGGTCACTCTCTACTACTGTTTCTTGTCCTAACTTAGCAAAGGCATTTTGAACACTTGCTAAATTTCCCATATTGTAATCTACTATTGCTATCATTAATTATCTCTACTTTTTATTTTTGTAAAATTTATATATACAGCTAAACTTATTAAGAGTAAAGAAACTCCACCTAATATAAATATAGCATACATCAGTTTATCAGGGTCTGTTATCGCAAACTTAAATACCAACATTAAAGCTTCAATAGATAAAGCGATAATAATAGAACCTAAAAACTTAACCATCGTTTTATGTGGACCCGATATATCATGCTCTTTATGTTGCCCTAAGACCTCTTCTTCTATTAAGGTTTTTGCTAAATCAAATATTGCTAGTGAAAGGGTTAGTAAAATTGTAGATTTAAACATATCATCTATAGAAAGATGAGAAAAAGTTATATCTCCTTCAAAAAACCCCTGTACACCATGAGTAAAAAGTAAAAGAGCTACTGCAATTAAAGCAAAAGCAAATGTTGCATAAGAGTATTTGAAAAATTTTGAAAAAAGTGTATCAAATGTATTAAGATGAGATATTTTTAAAACCTCATCAAGAGGCATATCTAAACAAGCTACATATTTAAGATTTCCATTCTCACAAAAGATAGGAACTGAAGCAGTTACTGTAAGTTCTTTTGTTATAAGAGATGGATAAGGGTCTGTAATAGTACAACGTTCTTCACGAACAGCTCTATAATAATAAGCCCTATCAGCACGAATTTTACCTTCATCATAATCTATCTGAGCATCAGCTGTAAAAGTAGGTGTTACTTGCACACCTTTATGGTCTAAAAGATATACACCCTCACAATTTTCTAAATCTGCTTTCATCTTTAAAAGACGAGGCATAATCATCTCTTGACTTAATGATGGTAATCTATTTGGAATATTTTTAGAAAAGAGATAACAAAAATATGCCCTTGCCTTCGTCCGACCTTCTGAAAATGCTTGAATATCTGATGCAACCATCTGTTTCGCCTTATTTTAAGTTTATACGATTATAGCAAAAGCTTTGTTATAGGAGGATAACTCAAATAAGAGGTGAAATTATTTATAGCTCCAACAAAACAGTATCACATCTCGTAACATCTATCTTCCTACAAGCACTCTCAAATGCTCCACTTTCACCCACTAAAATACATCTATGTTTTGCTCTTGTAATTGCAGTATATATTAGTTTAGTATTGTGCATAATATAGTGTGTAAAACTCATAGGAATAACAACTATATCATACTCCATACCCTGCACTTTATGGATAGTAAGAGCATAAGAGAGCATTAAAAATGATTTAAGTTCATCATAATCATAAACAACAATAACATCTTCATTGGGATAAAAAACAAAAACTTGTTCCTCCTCTTCATCTATTCTAAAAAGAAGTCCGCTCATACCATTAAATATACGTCGTTTAGAGGAGTCATCACCCTCTTTAAACTCTTCACTACTCCATGAAACCATATTTTCATTTTTAATATGCACCACTTTATCCATAAGACGTAACTCTAGTAAACCTCTTTTGACAAATTTACTTGGATTGGGATTAAAATAGTTTTGTAAAACAATATTAAGATTATTTGAACCTAATAAACCACCTTTCATAGGTGTTATCACTTGAAAATAATTAAGATACTCTTTTATGAGTTTATTGTTCAGTCTATATCTTGCTTTTTGAATAGAAAGTACAACTTCGTTCACTATTTCAACAATAATATCTTGAGAATTTTTTTCTCTTACAGCTTTGAGTTCCTCTGCATTCATTGTGTTTTTCATCGCATAATAGTTTTGAATACTAACATCTATAAACTCAAAATCTTCATATTTTTGTCTATATTGAGGTACTTCACCCTTTCGAATATCATTCGCTATCAAAGTAATAGCTTGGTCTTCACTCTGTCTATATATTTTAGTAAGTTTTATAATAGGTGCTAAATTTAAAGTAAGCACATCACTCAATACATTTCCAGCGCCGATAGGAGGAAGTTGCGCATCATCTCCCACTATGATAAGAACAGCATCTTTTTTTACTTTTTTTACAAGTCTAGCAAATAAAGAGGAGTTAATCATAGAAGCTTCATCTATGAGAACTACCTTAAAAGGAAAGGTATCCTCTTTTTCATATTTTAAAAGTAAACTTTGTATCGTTGCACTCTCATAACCTGTTGTATCAGCGATACGTTGAGAAGCGATACCACTTAATGCACACGTAATTATCTCACTCTCAGCATATTTAGTATTTAAAAGATTTAAGATAGTTTTAGAGGTTGTACTTTTACCTGTTCCAGCATACCCTACTAAAAAAAGTAAAGCAGAACCTCGGTTTATCATCTCAACAGCCTCTTTTTGTTGCGCGCCAAGTTTTAGGTCACTATCTTCTAAAAACTCCTCTATATTTCGGACAAGTTTACTATTTTCTACTTTTGAACGGGATATAAAACTATCATATAAAAACTTTTCAGCATCATAAAGTCTTGCAGGAGAAACTCTATCATTTTTCATAATAACTATACTCTGTTCTTGAACTCTTTGAACAAGTGCTACTTCATAGAGATGGTTTTTACCATAAAACTCTAAAAGTTCATCTAATCCACTAAATAAAATATCTTTTGCTAAACAACTATTACCTTGTGCTTCACAATAATTTACCAAAACATAGTCCATAGCAGCGTTTATACGACCCTCACTTTCTTTAGATACACCCATTTTAAGAGCTAATTCATCAGCACGTTTAAATCCAATAGAGTTAATTGAAGTAAGGATATAGGGATTTTTTTTTATTTTATCATAGGGATTTTCAACACCTTTCATCGCTGTTGCGATAGTTGTTAAAAGTGCGGGTGAAACATCAAAGGGTGTTAAAAGTTCTCCAAGTTCTCGCATAGATGAAAACTTCTTCCACGAGTCTTGTATCTTTTTAAGACGTTTCTCTTTAATACCACTAAACTCTAAGAGTCTATTAATATCGTTATCTAAAATATCTATCAAACCCTTTTCCCCAAATTTTTCAATAAGTTCAGCAGAGAGTTTTTTTGTAAAACCTTTGATAATTTTATTTAAAAAGAAAAAAAGTTTATTTTGATTTACTTTTATAGAGGTAAACTTAAAAGTTTTACCATACTTTTGATGCTCCTCCCATATACCCGTTAAGGTAACAGCAGAGCCTTTTATATTTAGTACATCACTCTCATAATAAATACCACTCACTTTTTCTTTTGTTTTTAAGACAGCTATAAAAAAACCTTCCTCTTCAAAAAGAATTTTATCTATTTGACCTATAAGAGTTGTATTCAAAAATAGTTCGTTATTTAAAAGCAGAGATAGTTTTATCTCCTAGCTCTATATCGATAGAAAGAGCTTCAACATCACCAATAACCTCTTTTTTAATATCTATATCTTTTACACCCATATATTTAGCAACAACTTCTATGATTTCAGCTTTCATCTGATCCATAAAAGGAAAACTATCAGTCCCTGTTCTATCGGACATAATGGCAATCGTCAGTCTATCCTTTGCAGTTTTAGCACTACTTTTTTTATTAAAAAAAGAAAACATTATTTGAATATCCCTTTCAATTTATCAAAAAATCCACTACTTGATGTTTCTAAATCTTTTATCTCTATTTTATTGCCACAGATACGATCAGCGATTCTTTTATATGCTTGACCAGCTGGAGAATTTGTATTTAAAATAGCTGGACGTCCTTGATTTGATGCTTCAATAATCGCTTGGTCTTCAGGTATTTTTCCTATTAAATCAATACTTAAAATATCTAAAATATCATCACCCGCTAACATCTCTCCACTCTCGACCATTTTTGCGTTAATACGATTGATAATAAGGTGTTTTCTTACCTCTCCACCATCTTTCACTTTTTGAGATTTAGAATCTAAAATACCGATAGCACGGTCAGCATCACGAATAGAAGAAACTTCAGGATTTACAACGATAATAGCTGCATCAGCAAACTCTATAGTATGCTCATATCCACTCTCTATTCCTGCTGGTGCATCTAAAAGAACAAAATCATAGTCCTCTTTTAACTCGTCAATAAGTTTTTTTATTTTTTCAGAATTAAGAACAGTTTTATCTTTTGTTTGAGAAGCTGCTAAGAAATGAAGATTTTCATTTAATTTTGCTTTTATAAGAGCTTGTTTTAATCCAACCTCTCCATCCATCACTTGAACAATATCAAAAACCACACGATTTTCTAATCCTAAAATCATATCTAAGTTTCTTTGACCAATATCAAAATCAACTACAACACATTTTTTTTTATTCATAGCTAAACCTAAACCAAGATTTGCTGTTGTTGTTGTTTTACCAACTCCACCTTTTCCACTTATTACTGCTATTACTGTTCCCAATTTGCTTCCTTTAATACTGGTGTTATTACTATCTCATTATTAACGAGTTCTACTCTATTAAGTCTATCACTTAAATATTCATTATCAACTTCTGTATCATGAAAAACGATATTTGCTTTTGGAGAAGCTTTTATCATCATAAAATTTCCATTACAACGAATTGAACCTTCTATTATTTGAGTAACAATTAAATTACCTTCAATAACTATCCGCCCTCCACTATTAACTCTATTTAAAAGAAGCAAATCCCCCTCTATTTTGAGTTCATTACCACTTCTTACAAGAGTATCTAAAACTTTCAAGTTATTCTTTGGTTTATCATCTTTATCAGGTAATTTTTTGATATTAGATAACTCTTTTTCTAATTTTTCTGTTGCTAAAATATACTGCTCTTTAATAAGTTCAATCTCATGCTCAACTGCTTGACGAGTATGTCCAATAGGTAGTTTTACATTTGTCATAAACATAAGTTTTTTATTATTCATATAAGTCTGAATATTTTTACTTACCTCTCCATTTATAACGATAAGATAATCTTTAAAAATAGGATAATTTGCATCAAAAAAAGCGATAAATTCATCATCATTACTTATAGTCAATTCACATACTTTCAATGAATATTGTCTAGTTTTCAATAAGATTCCTTATAATTTTATATAATATGAAAATTGTAGCGAAATGAAGCAAAAAAAAAAGATAGGTAGAGAGGTAAAATAAAATCATATTTTTATATGTCAAAATTAACCAATACTTCTGCCATTTTATTGATTGATTTTTTAAAGCCCAAAATTTAGGGATTTAATATTTTCAATTATCTTTTTAAAGTCCCTAAAAATAGGACTTTACTATTTTATAAATTTTTTTGGCAGAAGTATTGTATATAAAAGATATAATTCATCAAAAACTAAAAAGGTTTCAAAATGAATATCCAACTAAAAATAGAAGATATTATAGAAAAAAAAGGTTCAGATTTTGAACTCTCAAAGCTTTTTAAGGTCTATATAAAAGAGTATAAAATATCGTTACCTCAACTCTTTGAAAGGACACAAGGCAAAGATTTTTTAATGAAACATACTCGTAAATTAGATTCTATTATCTCTTTAATGTATAAAACTATATTACGTCGTTTATTTGGAAACTATATTCCGATGCGAAACTCTATTCCTATTGCAGTGGTTGCACTTGGGAGTTATGGACGTGAACAGTTGTGTGTGCATAGTGATATAGACCTGCTTATAGTGTATGAAGAGGTAGAGGGGTTTAATACTCAACTCATTATAGAAAAACTTTTTTATTTGGCTCTTGATGCTGGACTTAAACTCGGTCATAGAGTTCACGATACAAAAGACCTTTTTAAATCTGCTAATGAAGATATAACGATACGCACTGCCCTTATGGAATCACGCCTTATAATAGGCTCAAATTTTACATGGCAAAGCACTCAAAAAGAGTTAAATAAAATTCGTTTACATAATCAAAAAGAGTTTATTTTAGCCAAAGTAGAAGAGGCTCAGATACGTCGTAAAAAATACCCTACCTCTATGCAACCAAATATAAAAGAGAGTGTAGGAGGATTACGTGATACTCAACTTACCTTTTGGATCGCACAAACTATTTATGGTGTAAGAAGTTTAAAAGAGTTAAGTCAATCCCTTTTCTCAGAAGAGGAATATAGAGAGTATAGAATAGCTATTGAACTTCTTTTTCGTGTACGAAGTGCTTTACATCTTATAGCTAATAAACAAGAGGATAGGCTTCTTTTAGAGTTTATGCCACAAGTAACTCAGATGCTAGGATTTACAAACGATACAAAGATGGCTAGTAAAGTGATTGAAGCACAATGGCGTATCAATAACTTTACTCAAATATTTGCTAAAAAGATGGTACGTCCTTATATAGTTGATATGAGTTATGCAAGAAAAGTGAAAAAAAATCGTCTCTCTCGTGGGATATATGAGTATAATTCACGTCTGTTTGCATCTTACAATCTTAAATATCAACCTATAAATACACTTCTTGAACTCTTAGTATCTTTAGAAGATAAGTTTTATCACTTTGATGCAGGAATATTAAATCAGTTTACCTATACAAAAATTTCACATCCTCTCACAAAAAAAACATATACTCTCTTAAAAGAACTCTTTAAACGAAAGCATAGTTATCCATTTTTCAAACTCTTCTATGATGCTGGAATATTACATGAACTTTTTGCAAACTTCCGTAAAGTTTTACATCTTCCACAGTTTGATGGGTATCATCACTATCCTGTTGATGTTCACTCTCTTAAATCTGTTGAAGCACTTGAAAATATCAAAGAACCTTTTATTCAAGAACTTTTTAATGAGTTAAATGAAGAGGAAAGAGTATTACTCAAAATCGTAACACTTTTTCACGATACTGGAAAAGGTCGTAAACAAGCTCACGGAGAGGTTGGTGCAAAACTAATAGTAGCATTTACAAAATATATGAAACTCAAAGATGAGTCGATAGAACGTGCTGTAATACTTATAAAACAGCATATAACAATGAGTAGTGTTGCATTTAAAGAAAATATACATAATGAAAAAACACTCTATAAGTTTATGGCAAAAGTTGGAGATGCTAAAAATCTTAAACTTCTTTATATATTAACATATTCAGATATTAATGGTGTTGGTGGAGATACCTATAACTCTTTTAACTCTAAACTTTTACAGGACCTTTACCTTAGTGCTTTAGAGATTGCTGAGAATAGTGATAGAATTACCGATGCTATGAAACGTTTAAATATAGAAAAACGTGTTAAAAATCTTGATAGTTTTAAAGATTTAGGAAGAGTTTTACAAAAAAAGATTTTATCAGTAGAATCAAATATGTTCTTTTTTAAACACTCTCCAAAAGATATAATTGCTATCGCTATGAAAGCTAAAGAGGTAAAAGAATATAGTTTTACTGTCTCAAATGATGGTGCATTGAGCATAGAGATATATAGAAAAATACCTTTAAATATTGGCTACCTACTAGCAACACTTAACCGTTTAGATGTTGGTTCTATGGAGATATTTACCCTTTTTAATAGTGTTAAATATTTTAAGATAGAGTTTACAAAAAATATAGATAATAGTGAATTAAGATATATTGAAAATGTTATCAAAAATGCTTTTGATATGGAAAAAAATGTAAAACTCAAAGAGGTAAATATAAAAAAAGAGGAGATAACAATAGACTGTGAACACTCATTAGTTCATGCAGAGATAAAAATAAATACTACAAATCAGTTGGGGCTTCTTGCTTATGTGATGCATGGGTTTGAAGAGTTAGATATAAATATAGTAACAGCAAAAATACATAGTTCAAAATATAAAGTACGTGATAGTTTTTTGATGGAAAAAAAAGATGATATATGTACTAATATAGATACAATATATAAACTTTTAACAAAAAACAATAAATAAAAATTTACTCACTATAAACTCATTTTATAGTGCTATAATACCCCTAATATTTATAAAACTTTGAACTAAGGACAAAATTATGTGTGGAATTGTAGGTTATTTGGGTGAAAAAGATACCAAAGAGATTTTAATAGATGGACTTAAAGAGCTTGAATATAGAGGCTATGATTCAGCAGGTATAGCAGTTCTTTCTAATGGTCAATTTAGTAGTTATAAAGCTACTGGTAAGTTAGTAAATCTTGAAGAGAAAACTAAAAATTTTACTACTAATAGTTTCTCAGCAGGAATTGGTCATACTCGTTGGGCTACTCATGGTAAGCCAACTGAACTAAATGCTCATCCTCATGCTGGAGAAAGCTCTTTTGTTGTTCATAATGGAATTATAGAAAATTATGCAGAACTTAAAAAAGAGTTAATTTCTGATGGTGTTACTTTTTTAAGTCAAACAGATACTGAAGTTATTGTTCATCTTTTTGAAAAAAATATGCACAATGCTAAATCAGAGTTTGAAGCATTTGAAAAAACTCTTTCACAATTACAGGGTGCTTATGCAATTCTTTTAGTAACTAAAACTGCTTGTAAAACTATTTACTTTGCTAAACATGGTTCTCCTATGCTTGTTGGTATTAATGCTGAAAATGAAAAATATTTTGCTTCATCTGATACACCTCTTATAGGTCACTGTACAGAAGTAAGTTATTTTGAAGATGGTGATTATGGGTATGTTAATGCTGATGAGATAGCTATTTTTGATAAAGATGGCAAAAAAACTAAACCTTCATTTCAAGCACTTTCTCAAAATAAACTCTCTGCTCAAAAAGATGGGTATAGATTTTTTATGGAAAAAGAAATTTATGAACAAAGTACAGTTATAACTGATACTCTTCTTGGTCGTTTGAGTGAAGATGAAGTTCTTTTTGATGAGATAGATAGTTCTTTATTTGATGGAATAAATGAGATAAAACTTTGTGCTTGTGGAACATCTTACCATTCAGCATTAAGTGCAACTTACCTTTTTGAACGCCATGCAAAGATTAAAACTTCAGTTGAAGTTGCTTCTGAATTTAGATACCGTGAGCCTATTATGAGTAAAGATACTCTATTTGTTGTAATTTCACAAAGTGGTGAAACTGCTGATACTCTTGAAACTTTAAAAATGGCTAAAAAAGCTGGACTTAAAACTTTAGTTATCTGTAATGTTGATAACTCGTCAATGGTTCGTTTAGCTGATGCTTCTATTTTAGCTCGTGCTGGTGTTGAAAAAGGGGTTGCTTCAACAAAAGCATTTGCTACTCAAGTAACTGTATTTTGGATGTTAAGTCTTTATGTTGCAAAACTTAAAAATGCTATGGACTCTGTTGAGTTAAAAAGACAAGTTTCTCTTATTAGAGAAGTTCCTGCAAGTGTTGAAGTAACAGACGAACTACATGAAAGACTGAAACGTTTATCTAAACGCTATCTTCATGGTCATGGTTTCTTTTTTATTGGTCGTGATATATTTTTCCCACTTGCTTTAGAGGGTGCTTTAAAACTTAAAGAGATTTCATATCTTCATGCTGAGGGTTATCCATCTGGTGAGATGAAACATGGTCCTATCGCTTTAGCTGACCCTGAACTTTTTACTATCGCCCTACTTCCTCAACATCTTTTATATGAGAAATCTAAAAGTAATGTTGAAGAGTTAAGTGCTAGAGATAGTACAATTTGTGCAATTAGCCCTTTAGTATTTGACAAAGCAGATGATTATATTCCTACTGCAAATAGAGAAGATTATATGTTAGAATTTTTTGAGATGATGGTAGTTGTTCAATTACTTTCACTTGAAATCTCTGTAAGACTTGGTAATGATGTAGATATGCCTCGAAATCTTGCTAAAAGTGTAACGGTAGAATAATTAAAAACTCTTTCACTTTAGATTAATTAGTTATTAGATATTATTAATAACTAATTTTTTTTAAGTGAGAACTAAATGCAAACAAAATCAAAACTTCTTTTTATCGTAACCTTTTTACTCCTAGCTCTTGGAATAGCAACCATTATAAATGTAGCCTTAAATTTTAGAGGCTCTAATATACAAAGTGCTATTGAAAAATCTAAAATGACTGCTGAAATTGTTAAAGATGGATTAACTGCTCATATGGTCAATGGTATTATGGATAAAAGAGAGTATTTCTTAAATCAGATATCAAATAAAGATGATATTAAATCTTTATGGTTAGTTCGTTCTCAAAATGTTATCAAGCAGTATGGTAATGGTCTGAATAATGAGATGATACGAGATGATATAGATGAAAAAGTGTTATCCACAGGTGTAATAGCTCAAGAGCTTAAAGAAACAGCGCAACAGATGATTATAAGAGTAACTATCCCTTATAAAGTTGAGAGGGATACTCCAAACTGTTTAACTTGTCATAATGTATCAACAGGAGATGTATTAGGTGCTATAAGTATGGAGTTTGATATTACAAGTATGAGAAATAATGGAATACTTACAATCTTGAAAATTTTGGCTATTAACCTTATATTTATTCTTTTTATTCTTATTCTTATTAACTATTATGTATCGCCATATATGAAACTATTTTCAAATTTACAAGATGGTATTAAAAAAGCCTATCATGGAGATTTTACATATAAATTTGAAACTACTATTAAAGGAGATGGTAAAGATATTGTTCATCAAATTAATATTCTTTTTCAAAAACTTCATGAAACATTTGGAGATATAAAAGATGATTTAGGAACATTTATTCATCAAAACAATCAATCAAAGGACCCTCTAAGTGAAGCAAAACTAATTATTAATGAGCTTTCAGATATATATAAATTTAAAAAGACGATTGAACTTGACTCATCAAAAGAGTTAGTGTATTCAAGAATAATCGATATTTTACAACAAAAATATAGCCTTAAATATTTTGCTTTTTATGAGATGCACAATATAACATCAACAAGAACACTTATCTATAATACAAATCAATCAACAATATGTTTAGATACAGTCGATAACAATACAACACTATGTAGAGCCAACAGAACTAAAGTAGATGTTATCTCAACAGAGTTTAACAATCTATGTGAAGGCTGTAAAGTGATGAGTTCAAAATATATCTGTCTTCCTTTTGCTATCAATAAAGATACATCACTAATATTATCTATAAGTGCAAAAAATGAAAAAGAGATAGAAATTATTCAAGCTCAAATAGAAAGTATCAAACACTATTTAGAAGCAGCTAAACCAGTAATTGAAACTAATTTACTGATGGAAACTCTTCGTGACACCTCATTAAAAGATGCTATGACAGGACTTTACAATAGAAGATTTTTAGAAGAGTTTATCGACCAAATAATGAAACAAACAAAAAGAACAGAAGATACTTATCATGTAATGATGTTAGATGTTGATTTTTTCAAAAAAGTAAATGATACCTATGGTCATGATGTTGGAGATTTAGTTATTGTTGAAATTGGAAAACTACTTTTATCTAATATTCGTGAATCTGATTTAGGAATTAGATATGGTGGAGAAGAGTTTATAGTGATGCTTCATAATGCAACAGATGAAGGTGCCTTAGAAGTTGCAAACAAAATACATCGTGAGTTCGGAAAATTAGTATTTGATGTTGGCAATGGAGAAACTATGCAAAAAACTATGAGTATAGGTATGGCAAAATTTCCTACTGATGGAGATACAATCTGGAAATGTATTAAATTTGCAGATACAGCACTTTATGTTGCTAAAACAACAGGTAGAAACCAAGTTATAGAGTATAAACCTCAAATGTCGGATAGTGAAGATGTTAGATAAAACAATACTCCTAGTTGATGATACCTATACAAATATAGATATATTATTAGGTTTACTAGAGGATGAATATGAACTTATAGTGGCTCTTAGTGGTGAAAAAGCTTTAGAGATACTTGAAAATGAAGAAGTTGATTTAATACTACTTGATATTATGATGCCTGAAATGGATGGTTTTGAGGTATGTAGAAGATTAAAAAAAGATTTAAATACTCAAGATATTCCTATTATATTTATCACAGCCTCCTCAGATGAAGATTCTATAGAGATGGCTTACGATATTGGTGGAAATGATTATATCACAAAACCATTTCGTCCTAAAGAGTTGATGGCAAGAATCTCTGTACAACTTGAACTAGCAGATAAAACACATAATTTAGAAAATATCGTACACCAACAGTTAGAACAATTAAGAAATAGAGACAGCTTACTTATTCAACAATCTAAAATGGCAGATATGGGTCAAATGATTTCTACTATTGCTCATCAACTCAAACAACCTTTAAGTGTTTTAGATATTTCAGCTTCAAATATTGATATAAAACATTCTCTAAATCGTGAAATTGATATTATTGAATTTACAACTAAAATACATAAGCAAATTAAATTTATGTCCAATACGATTGACCTATTTAGAACATTTTTTTCTCCAAACAAGATAAAAGAACCACTTTTTCTGAATGAACTTATAGATAAAACATTAGAGATTATAAGTGGAAATATTATTGATATAGAAATAATTAATGACTATTCAAACCTAGAAGAAAAAATTTCTATCTATCCCAATGAACTTATTCAAGCATTAATGAATATTATTAAAAATGCAAAAGACCAGTTAGATAACACAAAGACAAAAGTTATAAAAATTCAGTTATATAAAGAGGAAAGTTATCAAGTAATTACAATACAAGATAATGGTGGTGGAATAGCTCAAGGTTTAGAAAAGAAAATATTTGAAAATTATTTTACAACAAAAGATGAAACTAAAGGAACAGGTATCGGTCTTTATATAGTTAAACAGATTATAGAAGATAGACATAATGGAAAAATATCAGTTGAAAATAGTAGTTTTGAATATAAAGGTATTGAGTATAAGGGAGCTAAATTTTTTATAAAGCTACCTATTTTATAAGATTTAGCCTTTTATTTCGTCTAGAAGTATTTGACTATTTTGATACTCAGATTTAAAAAATTCATAGAGAGCGTTAAACTCTTCATTTTCTTCTATAATTTTTTTTGAATTTTTATCTAATGGTGTTGATTTTAAATTATATGTTGAGAGAAGTTTTATATATACATCTCTATTTTCATTACTCACTATCATAGGTAAATAACCATTTTTCAGCATAAATATATTTGATATTAATCTTGCTAATCTACCATTTCCATCAAAAAATGGGTGGATAGATGTAAATCCTATATGACATCTTGTATATTTTAAAATAGTCTTATCTAAACTTATCTCTTCTTTTGAAGTATCTTTAAATTCACTGAACCATATCTCCATAAGATACTTTCTTTTATTATTTTCTCCTAAAATATATCGTCCATTTTCAACCATTTTATAATTACCAATAGGACACTCACTATCTATAACTATATTTGTCTGTACTGCTGTATGAAGTTCAAAAATATCCTCTTTTATAAGAGTATCTTTATCTAAGAACTTATAAATAATATCTATTGCTCTACTATGACCTATGACCTCATTATGTTCTCTTATAGACTTACCTTTTACAGTTAATCCATATTCTATAATAAATGCCGTATCACCTAAAGAAATAGTATTTCCCTCAATGGCATTAGAAGTGTAAGTCCATTGAATTTTTAGTTCATCTTGTAAGCTTTTTATAGCTGTTCTTGTCATACCATTATATATATTTGCCATTTTTTATCCTTGATGAAGTTTAAAAATTATTAAATATATTATAACCAAATAAGATTTATCTTGAAAATGAAAAGATTGAAGAGAGAGGAACTAGACTCCACCAAAAAGTGAAGCCTAAAAAGAAGATTGGAGGGGTAGTTAGAGATTAACTACAACCACATCCACCTCCACCACCAGTTCCACAGTGACCACCACTACTTTGAGCTGGAGCAGCAGAAGTTGAACAAGCACTTACACCGGGAGGTGTTGTTGGTTGAACACCTGCATTATCAACACCACCATCTGCATTTATCTGTTCGATTTGAGACCAAATAGATTCAGCAGCTATTGCAAAACGTTTTGCTGATTCAGAAGATGGATTAACAAAAGTAATAGGTTTACCCTCATCTCCACCAACTCTAATACTTGGCTCTATTGGGATTTCTGCAATAATTTTAGTATCAAACTCATCAGCCATCGGTTGAGAAGTTCCCTTACCAAAAATATCATACTCAACACCAGTATCTGGAGCGATAAATCCACTCATATTTTCAATAATTCCAGCCATAGGAATATTCAATTTTTTGAACATATCTAATGAACGACGTGAATCATCAAGAGAAACACTTTGTGGTGTTGTAACAGTTAAACCAACAGTTACAGGTACACTTTGAGCAAGAGTAAGTTGTGCATCACCAGTTCCTGGAGGCATATCTATAACTAAACAATCTAACTCTGACCATAAAATATCACGTAAGAATTGCTCTATCGCTTTCATAATCATAGCACCACGCCACATTAAAGATTGTCCCGATTCCATAAGAGAACCCATAGACATCATCTCGATACCATAGGCTTTAATAGGAAGAACTTTATTACCATTTACTTCAGGTTTAACATCTTCAACACCCATCATACGAGGAATATTTGGACCATAAATATCAGCGTCTAAAAGACCAACTTTTTTCCCTTGTGCAGCAAGAGCAATAGCAATATTTACTGATGTAGTTGATTTACCAACTCCACCTTTACCCGAACTTACCATTAAAAAGTTTTTCACTTGTGGCGCTATGTTTTTACCCTTAGATGAAGACTCTTTAGGCATTTGAGGCGATTTAATATTTGCATTAATAGCACCAGCAACACCAACTTTTTTAAGTTCAGCAGTTGCATCATCTTTAATCTGTTGTGCAACTTCTGGAGCAGATGAAGTAATCTCTACGTTAAAACTTACATCATTACCATTAATAACTATGTTATTTACAAAACCAAAAGTTACAATATCTTTAGTGAAACCTGGATACATAACTTTTGATAAAGCTGACTTTACAATCTCTTCAGTCATTCTATTTCCTTATAATATTTATTTTATATGCTAATCATATCTAAATAAGACAAATATTGTCTTATTTAGAAAATTAACTTTTATTTTGAAGCTTCTAGTGCTTCTTTAGCTTTGTTCTCTTCAATAATTTTCTCTAAAGCTTCTGGATTATCCATAATATTTTGAGTAATTTTATATGAACAAAATTTTGGTCCACACATAGAACAAAATTCTGCTTCTTTAAATACTTCTTGAGGAAGAGTTTCATCGTGATACTCTCTAGCTCTTTCGCCATCTAAAGCAAGTTCAAACTGTTTTTCCCAATTAAAGCTATAACGTGCATCACTCATCTCATCATCAATATCTCTAGCACCTTTACGTCCACGAGCTATATCAGCAGCGTGAGCAGCAATTTTGTAAGCGATAATACCCTCACGTACATCATCAGCATTTGGAAGACCTAAATGTTCCTTTGGTGTTACATAACATAACATAGAAGCACCATGCCATCCACCAACAGCTGCACCGATAGCAGAGGAGATATGGTCATAACCAGCAGCGATATCAGTTACTAATGGTCCAAGAATATAAAAAGGAGCTTCATGACAAAGTTCACGTTGTAATTTCATATTACGTTCAACTTGATTTAAAGGAACATGACCAGGACCCTCTATCATTACTTGAACATTTTTTTCCCAAGCACGAAGAGTTAAATCGCCAAGAACTTTAAGTTCTCCTAGTTGTGCATCATCAGAAGCATCAGCTAAACAACCTGGACGTAAAGAATCTCCAAGAGAAAGCGCAACATCATATTTAGCACAAATATCTAAAATCTCATCATAAGCAGTATAAAAAGGATTTTCTCTATGATAGTGCATCATCCATGCAGCCATCAAAGAACCACCACGAGATACGATACCCATTTTACGTTTTGCAATTTTAGGCATAGTTTCAAGTAAAAAACCCGCGTGAATTGTAAAGTAAGAAACCCCTTGTTGTGCTTGACGCTCTAAAACATCTAACATAACTTCGATAGTTAAATCTTCGATATTGTTTCCAACGTCATGTAAAATTTGGTAAATAGGCACAGTTCCGATAGGAATTTTAGAAGCCCCTATAACAGCTTTACGAATCTCATCTAAATCACCACCCGTAGATAAGTCCATAGCTGTATCAGCTTTATAATGCTGAGATACTTCCATCTTTTCAACTTCACCCATAACATCAGAAGCGATAGCAGAAGAACCGATATTCGCATTGATTTTACAAGTTGCTGCGATACCGATAGCCATTGGTTCTAAAGTCGTATGATTAACATTTGCTGGAATAATTAAACGCCCACGTGCAATCTCACTACGAATAAGCTCAGGAGATAAATCTTCTACCTTTGCAACGTATTCCATCTCTTGAGTAATAACACCTTGACGAGCATAATACATCTGTGTTCTTACAGGGTCATTTTCTCTCTTTTTTACCCATTCTGTTCTCATAGGTTCTCCTAAATAAATTAAATGTTTATTCTATATGTATGGAAATATAATCAAATAAAGTTAAAGCATTATTAAATCAAATAATTGTCTACATATTTAAGCTACTAGTATTAATTTAAAAGATAAAAAAAAGCTTTAATGTGTATAATTTCGTAACACTTTGATGTTAGGAGAGCTATTGTCTGATATAACCCTTATTTTACTTGCTGCAGGGAGTTCTAGCCGTTTTGAACTAGATGTAAAAAAGCAATGGTTACGAATAAACCATCAACCACTGTGGCAATTTGTAGCACAAAGACTTGAAAATACAAATCTTTTTAAGAAAATCATTATTACATCCTCGCCCGATGACTTAGATTTTATGCAAAACTATGCAGATTATATATTTGTGAAAGGGTCTGATACAAGACAAAAATCCCTTAAAAATGCCCTACTAGAAATAGATACAGAATATGTTCTTGTAAGTGATATAGCTAGAGCTTGTATAAATGAAGAGTTTTTACATAAAATTGTCTCTAAAAAAGGTCTTTTTGATTCAGTTGTACCCTATTTAAGAGTGACAGATACAATAGTGTATAAAAATGAAACAATAAATAGAGATGAAGTCAAACGTATTCAAACACCGCAACTCTCTAAAACTGCTATTTTAAAAAAATCTTTAGAAACAGATGAAGATTTTACCGATGAAAGTAGTGCTATTGTAGCTAATGGTGGTTCAAGAGAGTTTATTTTAGGTGATGAAGATGCGCATAAAATAACATATATACAAGATTTACAAAAAATCCCTTGTCTAAGCAAACCATCTACTGATATTTTAAGTGGAAATGGGTTTGATGTTCATGCTTTTGATGATAAAGGCACTATGTGGCTTGGTGGTGTAGAGATAGAATCAGATTATGGGTTTAAAGCTCATAGTGATGGTGATGTTGCTATTCACTCTCTCATAGATGCTCTTTTAGGTGCTGGTGGTATGGGCGATATAGGAATGATGTTTCCAGATAATGATAATAGCTATGCAGGGATAGATTCTAAGGAGTTACTTAAACGTGTGGTTCAAAAACTCTATAACTTTGGTTTTATCATTGTAAATGTAGATATAACTATCGCAGCAGAAAAACCACGAGTTGGAAAATATAAACTCAGTATGAGACACACTCTTGCAAAAATATTAAATATAGATGCGAGTCGTGTAAATATAAAAGCAACAACAACGGAAAAACTTGGCTTTATAGGTAGAGGTGAAGGTGTTGGTGTTATCGCTAATGCAAATTTAAAATATTTTGATTGGTCAAAATAAAAATTAACTAAGGGTAAAGATTGAAAATACTGATAATTGAGAACGAAATTTATTTAGCACAAAGTATTGCTACAAAACTAGGCGAAAGAGGACATACATGTGATATGTGTACCTCTACAAAAGATGCCCTTAAAAATATAGACTATGATGTTGTTTTATTATCAACAAATATAAATGGTCAAGATTTCAATCCGATTATAGATACATTTAAAAAATCTATTGTGATACTTATGGTTTCATATATAAGTAATGACACCGTTTCAAAACCTCTTTCTGCTGGAGCAAAAGATTATATTCTAAAACCATTTATGATAGAGGAACTTATCCGTAAAATTGATCATTATCAAGATTATGAAAGATTAAAAAAACGAAATGAAGCCTATGAAAAATATCTTTTACATACTTTTGAAAGTGTCAATACTGAGCATAATCATAACAATATAGAACTACCTCTTTTTATATCTTCAAGTTTTCAAAAATATGCTGATGCCTTTGCATTTAAACATGCTCAAATAAAAAATAGATCTATTCATTTTATAAACTTAGAAGAACCAAAATCGATGCAAGAGATAAAAAATGCTCCAATTAATGACATTCTTTATATCATAAATTATAATGTTCTTAAAAAAGGTGATAAAAAAATATTTTGTGATTTAATAGCAGATAAAAAAGCTATTATTACAGGTAATGATAAAATTACTGATACTGATGTTGAATTTCCTATTATAGAGATAAAAAGTGAAAACAATATCTTTGATAAAAGTGATATTTTACCTATCGAAGATTATGTGAAATTTATTGTACTTAACTATCAAAGTAAATATCCAGATACGGAACTTTCTAAAAAACTTGGAATAAGCCGCAAAAGTTTATGGGAAAAAAGAAAAAAGTATGACATTATCAAAAAAAAATAAAACTATATATATAGATAGAGAAGCTGGTTCTGCATTAGAGCTTGTTAAAGATAATGTTTTTTATCCATTAGTATCTTTAATGGGTAAAGAAAAAAGTAAAAAAGTTTTAGAAACAGGTCTTATTAAAGATAAAAGCTTTCCTTTCCCTTTTGTTTTAGCGCCATCAGGAGCTAAAAATAATCAAATTATTCAAACCTTAGAAATCGGTGAAAAGATAACTATTCTTTGTGAAGGAGAACCCTTTGCTACACTTATAGTAGATGAAGTTTTTGAGATAGACCCCAGTGAAAGAGTAAAACATATTTATGGGACAGATGACCTTTTACATCCTGGAGTCAAAGCTACTCTTAAACGTTTAGGTAAATTTGCTATTAGTGGGGAATATAGATTATTAAATCCCTCCCAAAATCAAAATATTAAAATTATCCAAAATGCTAAAAATATAATAAATGCAAAACATACAAGTTCACTTTTTATGGCTGCAAATCCTATTCATAGAGGGCATGAGCGTCTTATTCGTCAAACACTAGACAATACGGATTTACTTGTTATCTTTCTTCTAAAACCTTATGAAACTGCAAATCTTAGTTATGAGATTAGAAAAGAATCTTTAGATTTTTTTATCAATAACTTTTTACCTAAAAATAGAGTCATAGTTGTTCCTATTGAAAATAGTTATATCTTTGCAGGTTTTAATGAGATTATCATAGATGCCATAGTAGCTAAAAATCATGGTTGCGATAGACTAACAGTAGGGCGTAATCATGCTGGACTTGGTATGTTTTATGATTGTAATTCCAATAAATCTATTATAGATAAGGTAACTGGTATAGATATAGATATTCAGATAGCAAGTGAATATGTTTATTGTGATGAATGTACAACTCTTGTAAGTAAAAATAGTTGTCCTCACGGTCAGCACCATCAGATAGCTTATCATTCAGAATCTCTACTAGAACTTTTAGAGATGGGAATACTTCCACCTGCTGTGCTTATTAGAAAAGAGATTTCAGCCTTTATACTTTCAAAACTTTTACCAAATAGATTTAAAAATCTTGAAAAACTTTACTCAAATATTATTCCTGAACAAGGTTTATTAGAAGAGCATACAGAAAAAGATTTTTACTTAGAGTTGATGAAACTCTACCAAACAACTTCACTTACATAGGACTAAATATGAATAGATTTTTTATAACACTAGGATATAGCGGTTTATCCCCTTTTGCCCCTGGAACAGTTGGAACTATAGTTTCTCTTCCTTTAGGAGTTTTAATCCTTATATACTTTGATGCGTACACTCTCTTTTTGGCGACATCTCTTATAAGTATTATCGCTATTAAAGAGATAAATAAATATGAAGAGAGAACAGGTACTCATGATGATAAAAGTATCGTTATAGATGAGTTAGCTGGTATGTGGTTTGCATTGAGTGTTGCTCCTGCTATGACTATTGGAGTTGGAGATATAGGCTCTTTAGAAAATGGTTTCTTAATTCAAGTTATTTTATCTTTTGTACTTTTTAGATATTTTGATATTGCAAAACCTTCTGTTATCGGAAGAATTGATAGAGAAACTAAAGGTGGTATAGGTGTAATGGGTGATGATATTATCGCTGGTTTCGCAGCTGGAATATCAAGTGCTGGTATCTGGCAAGGTATCGTATACCTTAACATTTTTTAAAAAGGAAAGTTATGAATTTTTTATGGACACCCTCATCACATTTTAATCTTGCAAATCTATTTACCTTTGTAAATATTACTGCAGGATTGATGGCTATCTATTTTATCACTCAAAATAACTTTTTTGTAGCTATTATTTTAGCTTGGATTGGTGGAGCTTTTGATATATTTGATGGAAAAATTGCTAGAAAGTATAACTTGTCAAATGAGTTTGGAGTACAGTTAGATAGTTTTGCAGATTTTTTAAGTTTTGTACTTGTACCTGTATTTTTAATTTTTCAAGCTGTTTATATAACATCATTAGATGGTATTTTACTTATTGTATCCGCTATTGTAAGTATCTATTATGTAATATCTGGATTAAGAAGATTAATTCATTTTAATATAAATACTGATGCAGGAGAGGTAGATAAATATTTTACAGGAGTGCCAACACCTCTTGGCGCTATACTTTCATGGTTTGTTTATCTATTAAATGCTTATTCGATTATTCCAGCATTTATAGTAATTGGATTGATGGGTATTATCGGATGGAGTTTAAATTCATCTATTAAAGTTAGACATCCGTAACTTTAAAGAGCCACAGATATAAATCCGTGGTTCATCGTAATTTATCCGTTTACTTGTTTCTCTAATTTAGCAACCACACTAGGGTCTTCAAGTGTAGATATATCTTGAGTTACCTCTTCCCCTTTAGCGATTGCACGTAAAATTCTACGCATAATCTTTCCAGAACGAGTTTTTGGTAGTCCAGATGTAAATACCATATCATCACATAAAGCGATATTTCCTATCTCTTTTTTGATAATACCGTTGATAGCTTTAACCTCTTCAACCTCATCAGCAATACCCTCATCAGATTTAAGAACGATATAAGCGAATATACCCTCCCCTTTAAGTTCGTGTGGTTTCCCAACAACAGCAACCTCTGCAACGTTTGGATGTTTCTTAATAGCTGCTTCAACTTCAGCAGTTCCCATTCTATGACCACTTACGTTGATAACATCATCAGTACGACCTGTAATCGTGATATAACCATCGTCATCATATCTTGCACCATCACCTGTAAAATAAACAGCTTTACCATCTTTCACTACATCACCAAAGTATGATTTTTTATAACGTTCTTCATCGCCCCAAACACCACGGATTTGTGCTGGCCAAGGTTTTGTGATACACATATAACCAGTTTCGCCAACCTCTGTAACTTCACCAGTTGCAGGGTCTAAAATTTCTGCCATAATACCTGGAAGTGGAAGCGTTGCACACCCTGCTTTAATAGGAGTAGCCCCTGGTAATGGAGAAACTATATGCCCTCCAGTCTCTGTTTGCCAATATGTATCAACAATAGCACAATTTGAGTTACCAACCTCTTCATAGTACCATTTCCAAGCAGGAGGGTCGATAGGTTCGCCAACTGTTCCAAGAACTTTAAGACTAGAAAGGTCATATTTTTTCGGTTCATCTTCGCCCATTTTATGAAGCACTCTAATAGCAGTAGGCGCTGTATAAAATTGATTAATTCTATGATTTTCAACCATAGCCCAAGGACGACCAGCATTTGGATGTGTGATAACACCCTCAAACATTACAGTAGTCGCACCCATCGCAAGTGGACCATACACTATATAAGTATGACCTGTAATCCAACCAATATCAGCAGTACACCAATACGTATCGTTCTCTTTTACATCAAATACCCATTCCATAGTCATCTGCGCCCATAAGATATAACCAGCAGAGTTATGCTGAACACCTTTTGGTTTACCTGTTGAACCCGATGTATAAAGTAGGAAAAGAGGGTCTTCACTATCCATAATTTCTGCTTCACATTTAGCTGATTTATTTTTAATTAGTTCATTATATGAATAATCACGTCCAGCCATCCAAGTTACATCTTCATTATTACGTTCAACAACAAGAACTTTCTCAACTGGAGTGTCACCTTCTAATGCAGTATCAACAACAGGTTTAAGCATATATGGTTTTGTTTTTCTATATGCACCATCAGCAGTAATAACTACTTTAGCTTCAGCATCGGCAATTCTATCTTTTAACGCTTCAGCAGAAAAACCACCAAATACAATAGAGTGAATAGCCCCTATCCTAGCACACGCTAACATCGCATAAGCAGCTTCAGGAATCATCGGCATATAGATAACGACTCTATCGCCCTTTTTAACTCCAAAATCCTCTTTTAAAAGGTTAGCAAATCTATTTACATTTTTGAAAAGGTCAAGATATGTGATAGTTTGAACATCCCCTCTATCTCCCTCAAAAATTATCGCAGCTTTATTTTTACGAGTATCTAAATGACGGTCGATACATTGAGTAGCAACATTAAGTTTACCACCATCAAACCATTTTACAAAGGGAGCTTTAGACTCATCAAGAACATTTGTAAATGGTTCAATCCAATCAATCTTTTCTTTAGCCATATCTCCCCAAAAACCTTCATAGTCCTCAGTAGCATAATCTTGTAAATCTTGATATTCACACATATTTTTTATTCTTGCATTTTTAGCAAACTCTTTGTTTGGTTTAAATATTTGTTTTTTATTTTCTGACATTTTTATTTTTCCTTATTTTGTTAAATTTATATTCTTAGATTGTATTGATAGGGTCAATAGTGGAGATAAAATCCCTAAATCGCTTGGTTTTACTTACATTTGTCTCAAGAAGAACTTTATGATGCTTTTTATATATCGCTATATATTCTAAATTTTCTGTAACAGAAGAGATACTTACTTTAAAAAGTTCAATAAAAATATCTAATTCTTTAATAATTTTCACTACTTGTTTATGATAGTAAGTTCCTCCCATAGTTCTTACTTCAATATGTGCAAGACCTCTTCTTTCAATACTCCAAACTCTTCCTTTTCTATCTTTTACCTCTTTTGCATCTTTTGCTTTTAATGAATTCAAAATTTCCATAGGATTGAGGCTGTATTTATTTCTATCTCCCCAATTATTAAGTAATCCATTATCATTACAAAGTAAAATGAAAGCATAAAAATCCATTTGTATATTATCATCAACAGAAATATGTATATGAAACCCTGTATCTTCATTTGTTGTTCCATATTCATCTATAATATAAGAGATATGCCCAATATAATAGTTTAATGTATCATAAGAACAGATTGGAGTTGAAATTTCTACACCTGAACTTCCTAAAGAACTATCATATTTTAAACATAAACACTCATTTCTATCATTCTCTTGTGGTATTTCCTCTAAATTAATCAATATATCAGACCCTGAGATATATTCTAAATAATCAACAATATTATCATATTGATTCTCATTCATATAAAATTCAAATTCACATCCAAACCTAAATATATCAGGATAAGTAATTTCAGATTTTGAACGAACTTTTTCTTTTTTATAAATTCTTTTTGTTTTAGAAATATTCATTCTAATTAAAACCTAGCATAACTCTATCATATTCATCAAAATCTATATTTACTTTTATTTTTCTACTTTTAAATACTTTGATTGGTTTCTGATTTAAGGGGATTTTTTTAGTTGCTAAAATATAAGCTTTTGCTTTAATAGATTTATTTTTATCTGTTTGAACATATATATCTTCACATTTAAAATGAAAAGGAACACCTTCAAAAGCATTTACTTTATTTAATGTATCTTTATTAATGATTTCATATAATTCACCATCAATATTCATTCCTATTACTTTTTGACTTTCAATTATATAGGGATAATTGTGATTATCTTCTATAAACATTGCAAATTTAGAAGTAGTTTGTGCTTTACTTATGTATTTTGCTGTTGATAAAATTGAATGATTTTCAAATCCTCTTTTAAGTGACCCATAAACAAAGAGATACTCTTTATAACTATCACAAGAATTTTTTTTATATAAATTTTTCATCTGAATATTATATCAAGTATATTTTAAAACTACCCTCACCAAAAAGGTAAGAGTAAGCCCCTTAGATAAACAAAGGGTCATCAGTAGGTTCAATCTCTTCAAAATCTTCTATAATAGTTTTAAACATCTTCATAGTTTTTTCAGCTTTAGCAATATTTCCATCAAAAATAGATTTTGAAGATGGGAATGTTTCGCCTAACTCTTTGTAGATTAAGATACGTCCATTTATATGCTTATCTATCTCATTAAAAGCATCTGTTAAATACTTCTTTGTCGTAGTATGTCTAAATAAAGCTCTTACCATCTTAATACGTTCTTTAATAGGAAGAGATTCATCAATAGACTCAGCTATTCTTTTAATATCTAAACGAGAAAGATATACCCCACTCTGTTCTGGTGAAAGTAATTTTGATGTTAAAGCATCTACAAATTGAGGAACTGGCTCTTCATCTGCTTTATCTCCAGCATCTGGATTTTGCTCCATCTTATTATCATCTGGCTCTAGTGAACATTTATTGGTTACAAATTTATCAAACTCTGCTTTTAAATCACTTAAATCATGTTGGTTCATATTTTTTCCTTTAGTATCTTTTATCTATTTTATGAGTGCTGTATAGGCTCTATCTGCAAACTTCTCTACTATATCATCGTAACTTGTATAGTTTGCCTCTAATTCATTAGCACGTTGTTTAAGAGGTGAAAACTGTTTATCATTTTTCATATCAAAATTAAATTTTGGTAAATTTGTTATCATAGATAAACTATCCATATCTGAAAAATCTAAAATAGCATCAAATGATGAAAAATCTATCTGCATATCAGATGATATTCTATTTAGGTCAGCATCCTGAATCTCTACCTCTTTTGTAAATTCCATAAGCTCTTCAAGGTTGTCATTAAAATAACTTACGTTAAATCCACATGCTAAAAATGAGAATGCTTTTACATGATGATTTGTACCGATAATAGCTATTTTAGAGGCATAAATATCTTTAAGATACTCAGTTAAAACACGAGTACAAAAAATATCTCCTCTAAGTGTTTCCCCTTTTTTAAAAATAATATCACACATACCAGAAAGTTTTACCATACTTGAAGTATCATCTAAAATCTCAACAACTTGTGTAACATATTCATTTGAGATAATAGCACCATCTAATTTTGATTGTTTCATATTTGAAACTGTAAAATAGAGGTCATCTTCTCTTATATTTAGAGGAATTATCATTGCATCTTGAGAGTTTGCTTTAAATTTTTTATTTAAAACGGCACTTAATCTACTTACTCCAGCATATTCCCCTATAAAACCATAAGCTTTTGAGGACTTTTTAAGTTGGTCATCATTGTTCATCATAATTATATCTCCTCTGTAATACCCCAAAGTTCACGGGATTCCTCTTCTTCTGCTTTACATCTATAACAAAGCTTCTCTTTTGAGTTTGCACTAAATATTATGTTACACTCATTACATCGTATAACATTAAATTTTATCAAACTTTGTACTTGTGGTTCAAAAAACTCTTTTACATTGTAAGAGCCTGAAACAGTAATAGCATTTGATTCACATGTATCATGACAAATATTACATTTAATACATAAAAATGGGTCAAAATCTATTTTTGAATTTTTAATATCTGATGTTAAAGCTCCAGTTGGACAAAGTCTATAACACATTTGACAAGCTGTACAACTCTCTTTATCCATAAGCTTTTGTGAAGTAAAAGTTACCTCATTTGCATCTACTATATGAAACTGTGAAGGTGTTTGAACTCTTTTTATCGCTGTAAAAAATAGTTTACGTTTATCAGGAACTCTTTTTTGTCTTAAAAGTGCAATATCTGTTTTTTGTAGGTTATGTTCAGTAAGTTCATCACTTGCCTTTTGTACCTCATTTTCAAAACTTCTTTTTACTTTTCCTACTGTATTTAAACTTACAGCATTAAAAAAATCACGTCTATCTGTTGTATTACTCTCTTCTGTTTTTTCATAAGAGAGTTTTTCAAGTTTTACAATAGCATCATTTTGCATCGCTTCAAGAAGATAACTTGCCTCTTCATAATTTTTTACTATCTGAGGGTAACAAGTTGAAGCGATAGGACACTCATCACAATAACCAATATCTAAAACTATCTCCTGTTTTAAAATAGCTAAAGAGATAATATTTTCAGCATTTAATGCACTTATACAAGGAACATTTTTTTTACAAGAGATGATATTTGAATTTTCGGCATCTAAAAATTTAAAGAAAAAATCACTAAAATTAAAATCATCTAACGCCAAAGCTTCACTAGGACATATTGCACTACAAGCACCACAAGTAACGCACTCTGAAAAGTTTATCGCTGGAAGTGGATTTGTACCTATCACTATGGCATCTGTTGGGCAGATAGTTTCACATCTATTACACTCACTAGCTACACTCAGAGAACGTACGCATCTACTTGCAGTTAAAACGAGTAACGACATCTATTTTTTTGACTCTTCTACGAGATACTCATTATCACTCAAAATAAACTCTAATGCCATATCAGCTACATCATAATAGAGAGGTGTTCTTGCTTCATATTTCATATTTATAAGGTACATTGGAGCCCATTGAAGAAGGTGTTTATTTAAAAACTCTTTTTGAACAGATTGTAAATCTTTTACTGCTTCCATATCATTTTTCTCTAAAGCCATCATCTCAGCTTGAGCCAAATGGTGCATAAACTCCATCTCTATACCTATATGGTCAGCAGATACAGTACGTGCAACTTCAAAATCTACCATAAAGTTATAATCATTATACATATTAGTAACAGGATTAGCACCACCTGTTTCTACTTTTTGGTCTTCACGAGTATAAAATGTTTCATAAGGGATAAGATGAAGAAGAGAAAGATTTACAAAATCTGGATTTATATGTTCTGCTAAAAGTGTTTGAGGCTCAACCTCTTTAAGTGCATTCCAATCTTTAAATGTTGGAAGAAAATCTAACATAGTTTCATCATCAGTAATCATTTTAAGTGTATCTACTTCTAGTTCTTGAAGTAAAATACGAGATAAAAGTGCATAAATATTTACTCTTGCTTGAGTGTTTTGCATAGGTAATAGCCTCTAATTAATTTTTTAATTCTAAGGATTTTATCACAAAAGACTGAATATTTTATTATGAAATAGGCTTAGTTTTCTAAAAAATTTATAGTATAAAAGGAGCTAATTTTTATGTTAAGGTATGGTTATTATAAAAGATTTTTTTTTAAAATAATTCAAATAATTATTTTCTATGTTATAATTTTTGTATGAATTACCTAAACCTATTAAAAGAAAACAAATTAAAAGCAACGCCTCAACGTCTTACTATAGTAGAAGAGCTATATATAAATGGACACCTTAATATAGATGAGCTTTATCACGCACTAAAAACAAAATTTCCTTCGGTCTCTTTAGCAACTATTTATAAAAATATCAATGCTATGATAGAGATATCTTTTTTAAGTGAAGTAAAAATCCCAAATCAAAAAAGTGTTTATGAGTTAAATAAAGATGAACATGCTCATGTTGTTTGTTCAAATTGTAATGCCATTATAGATGTAGCACTAGATACGTCCTCTATCCTTAAAGAAGCATCTACACTCAGTAACTATAAATTAGATACTAGTTTTATTATTTTTAATGGGCTCTGTTTTAATTGTAAATAATTTTTAGTAAACGATAATTATTTTCCTTTAAGAATTTATTGCTAGAATTCCACCTAATAATAAATATATTAGGAACTTATATGAAATTTGTAACATTCACAGCACTAGCATCAGTATCTTTAGTAGCATCTTCTCTAATAGAGAGTTCTAAAGAGGTTGGTTTAAAAGCTATCCCTCAATCAAACTTAGAACTTTTAAAACTAATTGATAATCCAAACAACCCTATCACAGACGAAAAAGTAGAACTTGGTAAAAAACTTTTCTTTGACCCACGACTTTCTAAAAGTGGTTTTATTAGTTGTAATAGTTGTCATAATCTTGCAGAGGGTGGAGATGATGGTATTCCAGCAGCTGTTGGACATAAATGGGCAGTAAATCCCCATCATCTAAACTCTCCAACTGTTTATAATGCAGTATTTTTTGATTCTCAATTTTGGGATGGAAGAAACCATAATTTAGAAAAACAAGCACAAGGTCCTATTCAAGCTCCTCCTGAAATGGCAGCGACAAAAGGTCATGTAGAAGATACTATTAACTCTATTCCCTCTTATATAAAAGAGTTTAAAATCGCTTATGGTAAAGATGTAAAAGTTGATTTTGAGACTATTACAGATACTATCGCTCTTTTTGAACGTACTCTTGTAACTCCATCAAGATTTGATGATTATCTTAACGGCTGTGATAAAGCACTCAATGATGAAGAGAAAAAAGGTCTTAAAACTTTTATAGATATGGGTTGTACATCTTGTCATAATGGTATCGCACTTGGTGGAACTATGCAATCATTTGAGATTACAGCAAAATATAAACATACAAATCTTGGTGACTTCAAAGGTGATAGTAATGGTCTTGTAAAAGTACCAACTCTTAGAAATATCACTCAAACAGCACCTTACTATCACAATGGTGGTATTTGGAGTTTAAAAGAGGCTATCGTAGAGATGGGTAAAACTCAGTTAGGTTTAAAAATCAATGATAAAGATGCTTCATCTATTGAAACATTCTTAAAAACATTAGATGGTAGAAAACCTGAAATAGTGTATCCTATTCTTCCAGCTTCAACAGATACTACTCCTAAACCAAACTTAAACTAAGAGATTTTCTCTAGTTTAAGTAAACTTTAATAAACTTCCCACTATAATTCGGTCACTTCAAAAGGACGAGTGGGTGAGCGGTTGAAACCACATCCCTGCTAAGGATGCGTATGGGTAACTGTACCGAGAGTTCGAATCTCTCCTCGTCCACCACGAAGTAAAATCATAAAAAAATATTCTTATTTAAAAAAATTAAAAATAATACTCACTATCCTTTTATCAAAAAAACTTAACAAGTAAAATATATGAGAGATGAAATGAAAAGATAAAAGAGCAATATCTTATTGCTAATTTTAAAGAAACTCCTAAATATAATTTTCTTAAAAAAAAAATTTTACCCCTCAAAAGAGAGGGATAAAAAGAACTAGTCTTTAATATTAACAGCATAAGCCTTATCCGAAAGTGGAACCCACGGACGTTTAATATGTTGAGGACGACGTAATTTGTCACTAGAGTTTAGTGGACGAGTTAAATCATCTCTCCAACCTTGGTAAATTTTGAAGTTATTATCATAATTTACAAAAATATATACTAACGAAAACTATTTAAAATAATACTCGGATACCTAAAATCTTCATCTTCTTCAAAATCATATCCTAAATATTGAACAATATATTTACCTTTTGACTTTTCAGATAAATAGTGTGGTCTTTTATTCTCATAAATTTTATCTATCTTCTTATATATCTGTTTTCTTTTTTTTTGATGAAAATCATTAGCTAATTTTTTATTGAAAATAAAAGTTTGGTCTGCTTGAAATGATAAAATAGTTATTTTTGATTGTCTAATTTTATTGGGATGATTAGGTGTAATTAGGACTGGATACCATAATTTATTATCAAAACTAAATTTAAATTCAGAATCTCCTAAATCTTTAGTAGCATCTTTTTTCCACTCTTTTTTATCAAATAAATGTAATTTTCGAATAATCTCATACCATATTGCATCAAACAAAAAAGAGGAATTATCAATATCAAAAACAGCAATAAAAGTATTAAAAATCATTTCATCTTTATTATTTTGATTATCTAAATATTGTGACATAATTTTCAAATCATCAGCTAATAGCTCAATAGAAGTTGATAATATATCTTTATACACTCCAGCATACATCAAGTTTCTATTAAAAGATATTTTCCCATAAATACAAGGATAGTTTATAGCATTAAATGTTTCACTTAATTTTGAATAGATAATTTTGTCTTTTAACTCTTCTACTTTTTGTATCAAAACTGTTCCAATAATTTTTCATCAGTTTCCATCAAATCAATATAAATTTCAAATGCAATTTTTATCTCATTTTGAAAATTACTACATTTTATATCTGCAATCTCTTTATTTAATTCATTATTCTTAACAAAGGAAGCATAACACATCTCACAATAATTATAGGCAAAACAACTATTACATTTTTTTTCAATAAAGTCTTGATACTCTTTTAGATAGAAATCAGCTGTTTTTTTCATCTCCTCTGTATCTATTGATGTCAATCCCATATTTTCAACTCTTTCACAAAACTGAGCTTTTCCATCTGCTCTGATATATGTTCTTTTTGCAAAAGGAATACATTTTCCTTTTCTATTTTTAGCTTCATCACCTAATAAACGATATTTTATTTTTTTAATAAGTTCGCCATAATATCTATATTCTAAAGGATGATTTTTAAAATTATTTGATTTAATTAATACTAAAATAGATTTTTTTGTAAAATTCTTTTTGATATAACTTGATAACTCATAAGTGTTTTGTAATTGATTAGCAAATCTAATATCTATATCTTTTACAAACTTATTAGTAGAAAAGAATTGATTTAGTTCATTAAAATCTTCACTAGAATTAACAACACAGTTTATTTGAATAAATTTTTTATAATATTCTTGATAGTTATTATAAATATATTCAATATTCTGCATAATAGGAGCAAATGAACCAATATTATTTTTATCCAAACGATATTTATTATGTATTTTTTCATTTCCATCAAGACTTATAGTAATTAAAAAATTATTATCTTTTAAAAATTCTATTTTTTCTTTAGTTAAATAGATACCATTGGTTGTAAAAGAAAAATGAACAATAGAGCCAAAAATATTTTTGGCATATTTAACAATATCTTGAATGAAATCATATCTTAGAAGTGGTTCTCCACCATAAAAAACGATATATGCCTCTTTGCTATCTACTCTTGATTTATAATTATCTATCGCTTTAAAAGCTATCTCTTTCGTCATAGCAAAACTACTATGCTCTCTTTCATTTTCATAATTTTCATCAAACAAGCAATAAGTGCAACGAAGATTACACTGTTCCGTTATCTCTAAAGTAAGTGTTTTTGCATTATCTGTTATCTGGTATTCATAATCATTTGGAATTAAACTTTGATAACTTTTATATTCATCTATATCTTCTATTGTTATCTCTTCTAACTCTTTTTTTATATTTAATTGATAAATTTCATTACTGAAACCATCAATTAAATAGTTATTATTTTGTTCTGATACTATTTTGAGTAAATTGATAATTTATTCCTTATTAGCATCCGATATAATTACCACAATTCATACATTTACCCATACTATCAAATGCCATTTGACCACAAAGACCACAAACAGTATCTGAATAACCTTCTTTAACAACTGTAAACTTATATTTAATATCTTTCATTAAAAAGCCTTTGTATCATTATTATTTTGACTAAATGTTGTTCTTATATTAAATGATTCTCTATATTCGATATGATGTAAGTCACTAAAAACTTTGGCAAAAGTAACTGCTTCACTAAATGAAAAAGAACCATAAAAAATATCATTATTCCCTTCAGACCACTCTTCAACAGTTCTATTTTTACTGTCATTTGTAATAGTAATAAATCTATTTGTTTTATTTATATAAACAAAATAATTACCTGTATTATTAGCTAATAAACCTTTTGTTTTTAAAATTACATTATCTACTCTTTCTTGCGCATTCATATGAATCCTTTATTTATAATAAACACACTTTTTTAAAAGTGTGTTTGGTTCTAACGGCATACACCACTTTGAAGTACACATCCACTATTAACTGTTCCAATAACTGGTTTCATAACTTTTTTCATATTAAATCCTTATTTAAATTAACGCATATATCCAGCTTGTAAAGTACATGCCATAGCTATCTCGTCATTTAATGGTTTCATGACTTTTTTTAATGTAAATTTTTTCATTTTCTCTCCTTTATTTTAAGATAAAGGTAGTATATATATATATATATTAAAAAAAGCTTAATTAATATTAAATATAAAATATTCAATCCCTTGTTTTAGGGGTTTAGTTGAAATATATATTATTTAATCTATGAAATTATGCCTATAATAGGGGTTTCTATATTCATATCAATATAGAATTTTTCTTAATCTTCAAAATCCTTAAATAAGGGCTTTTAGATAGGATTAATAGGTACAATAAAAATAAGGGACTAACTAAATAGAGGAAAAAAATATGAAAGATGGAGAAGTAAAGTTTCTTATCTTACTTGTAAAAGTGATAAACACTCTAAAAATATTAATTGGCTTGATTATAAATTAGCTAATTTTTTCTATAAAAAGAAAAGAATCCACCCCAAAAAGGGGGCAGAAAAAGAGTTAATCTTTAATATTTACAGCATAAGCCTTATCCGAAAGTGGAACCCACGGACGTTTAATATGTTGAGGACGACGTAATTTGTCACTAGAGTTTAGTGGACGAGTTAAATCATCTCTCCAACCTTGGTAAATTTTGAAGTTATTATCATAATTTACAAAGATATCACCAATTTTATCACCAGACTCAGCAGGTTCTAAAATTACTTTTTGATGCCAACAGTGCATACCAGAGATAGGGTCAGGATGTGGAGCTGCCACAGCATTTTGCCACGAACCACTTAGACCATCCCACCAGATATTACCACTATCACGGTTATAATCAGCAAATCTATCTGCATGGAAAGGAACGATACCTTGAGTATATTTTAGTTTACCCTCTTTACCATCCATTTGAAGTTCAGCAGTTGGAACACCGTAGCTATTCATACCACTTGTTCCAGTATAATCTTCAATTATTATTTGACCAGCTTCTTTACCTGCATTATCAGGAGAGTGAGCCATAAATTTAGGATCGTTCATATTTCTAGCTACTGGTTGTGAAGCTACTTTTCCATCTGTTACACCATTAGGAATAGTAACAGAGTTTACAAGTTTCCATCTACCACCGTGATGAGAACAAGCAAGAGTACCTGGAAGAACACCCTCAGTAGGAACAGCCATCGCTACAAAATAACCAGATTCTAAACCAGTTACACTATCAGTAATTCTTACTCTGATAGGGTCACCACGTTTGAAACCTTGACGTTTTGCATCAGCAGTTGAAATCCAAATAGGGTCGTGATTTTGAGAAATTTCCATAAGGTGTTTGCTATTCGCAGAACGAGTATGGATATTATAAGGTAAACGGAAAACTGTATTAAGAGCATACGAGTTTTTCTCAGTCATATAAGAGTGATTTACATGAGAAACGATATGTTTCATCTCTTTTTTCTCTTTATCATTACGTGGATAGAATGGGATAGCATACTCTGGCCATTTCCAATCATCACCGAACCACTCACAAAAGAAGTCAAGTTTTTTGTCAATAGTTGCAAAACCTTCCATCTTCTTACCATCTATCTCAATACCGATAGATTTTTTCTTACCGTGATGCTCAACAGTCATAACACCATCACGTGGGTTAATCGTTACATCTTTCTTATGGTATTTATGACCATGAGAAATATAATTATGCTCATCTTCTTTAACTTCTCTCTCTTGAGCAGAATAAATTTTATCCTCTTCCATCCAAGCACCATGGTCTCTCATATACTCATATACTGGGAATTCAGATTTTGCATATCTTGAATCTGAAGTAGCAGTAGCTTTAAGATTTGGTAAGTTGTCACCAAATGCAGCATCATACCACTCAGCAATAGTTACTGGAGTCCCTGGAGTTTTTTTAGATTCCCACATAGACTTAATAGACTTAGTCTTAGCAGCGTCAAGGAAAATTTCGCCTTTAGGGTCGATGTAATTAACACACATATCGAACCAAAACTCATTCTCTTCCCAAACTTCACCAAGACCAGCTTTAATATGAGCTTCAAGAGTCGCACGAGCAGGATTTTTAGGCTTCCATCCCATTTTTTCTAAGGCAACACGCATAACTGGCTGACGGAAAGATGTCCATCTTGCTGGCATTGTAGCTTCAGAATGTTGATCGTGACGCTCTCCAGCTAAACCAACAGGAAGAATATAATCAACATACCAGTTAGTCTCAGACCAAGTTGGAGAGAGATTAAATGTAAGTTCCATTTTAGTTTCATCTTTGATAGTATCTATCCATCTAAAACCATCAGGATTAATCCAAACTGGATTGTACATACGAGGAATCCAAACTGCAAGTTTTTTAGGAACATTGAGACCTTTTTTAGTCCACTTATCTTGCCACTCTGTATCACTTAGTAAGTGAGGTAATAAAAATGACATCTCATAAGTTGATAGAGGCCATTCTGGAGGCCAAGAAAGCTCATTATAAACATCTACTTTAGGAATATCTGCACCACGTTTACCTTGACCAACAGTTGCAGAACCACCTTTACCAGCAACAGAAACAACGTGCCAATGATGAAAGAAAGTTCCACCCTCAGGACCGATAGCACCACGAAGAGCGATAGGTAAATAACCTGTACGACCACTCATCCAACCACCACGGTTACCTGCAGCTGCAGCTCTCCAGAAGTATGAAGAAACAGAAGTTCCAGCCCAAATGAACATATCGTAAAGTTCTTCTAGTTTGTAAGCAGGAACGTGTGTCTCTTTTACAGCATATTCAAGTGTATATGGAGAATAAAGCTCTTTTAATACTTCAACAAAAGTATCATAGTCATTATTTTCAGGCAGTTTAGAGATATACCCTTTTTCTACCATAAACTGTAAATATTTTTTATTATCTAAGAAAGTTTCCCAGTTCATCCATTTCTTAACGAACTCTTTGTTTACTTTGTCTTCATTTAAAATTCTTTGTGTTAAATAAAGGTAGATAACAGGCTCAGTACCAGGCCAAGCAGCAATCCATAAATCAGCCATACCAGCAGAGTTAGATAAACGAGGATCCATAACTACAAGTTTAGCACCCTTTTGTCTTGCATCTGCGATAAATGATGCAGATTGTTGGAAATAGTGACCAGCATCAGCAGCATGAGAAGAGTTAAGGAAAAGTAACTTAGCATTTGCCCAATCTGGAGATGTTCTATCATCATTTGCCCACTGAATAGTTGGAGTACGACCACCTGCAGAACAGATATTTGTATGTGAATTAAATGCATCAGAACCAAGAGTATGCCAAACTTTACCAGTAAAACCATTCTCATTTGGACGACCAACGTGGAACATTACTGACTTTTTAGAAAGCTCATCGCCTACTGCAAGAGTATCTCCCATCTTTTTACCGATAGTAGTCATAGCTTCGTCCCAAGTAGTACGAACCCATTTACCTTCACCACGAGCTGAACCAGCAGCACGTTTAAGTGGGAATGCTATTCTATCTGGATCATACATTTGAGATTGTGTTGCATAACCTTTTGCACAGTTTCTACCACGAGAAGCTGGGTGTAAAGGGTTACCCATATATTTTTTAACTGTAAAAGTTTTCTTATCAATCCAAGCTGTTAAACCACAAGATGCCTCACAGTTTGAACAAGCTGTTGGAACAATCATATAATCGTTTACTTCAATTCCATCAGGATTATCTTCACTTTGTACACCGTGACGGTCGATACCACCACGTTTCCAATCATCACCATCTAACTCTTTAAAATCATTCCATTCATCCATTGGAGGATAAAATGATAAAGAATCTGGAGTATTTGTAAATTTACTTTGCGTTACTGACTCAGCAAGAGCGTCTGTTGTAAAAACACCCTTAGCAATAGCAGCACCTGCAACTGTAAATGCAGCACCTTTTAAAAATGTTCTTCTACTTTGTAAATACATTAATTTCTCCCTAACTCATTGGTAATAATTGTGGAATTATTAACCAAACGTGTTTAACTATCCATAAACCTACGATAGCTAAAATTGCACCAAGTGCTAAAATTGACTCAGACTTAGTAATTCTACTCACGATAACTAAGAACATCGGTAAGATATAAGCCATAGTTTGACCTACCCAGAACATTGAAGCATACTCGCCATCACCCTTGATATATTCCATAACATAAGCAACTTCTTCAGCTTTCATTGGTCCAAATACTAATTCAGACATATAGATAATAAATGCCATTAATGCACTTAATCCAAGGACAGCACCCAACATACTTTTAGCTTCATAAGAGAGTTTTTTTCCTGCTACTAAAATCATAAATGCTGAACCTGAAAGTAACGCTGCTAGAACCATTTGTGCTGATTCTGTTGGCATTTGCCACATTTCACGTGCTGTACATTGAGCCATAAGAGCTGCTGTATAAAGTGTTACTGGAATAGCTAAAATAGTTGTCCATAATAAAACTTTATCAAATATATCATTTTTCTTCATATATGCTAAGAAAACTAGGTACGATAAAAGACCTAAGAATGCTGAAGCCATAAATGAACCGACTGCGATAGCTGACATAAAGTTTGAATACACAAATATATGCCACATTCTAAACGGTTGGTGTAGGTCTGCAAGTGTAAATAGTAAGAAAATATTAATAAATACAAATGCTGAAATAGACGTCATTAAACGTAACTTATTTCCAGACTCTGGGTGCATTCTAAGTAATAGGAATAGCATAAAGATAACACCAGTACCGATACTTTTTGCCCACATATTCACTGTAACTAACCAAGGCCAAACGATACCTGGAAGACCAACATCAAGTGTTACCACAGCATTTGTAGCTGTTAAAATTTCATGAGCTGCCATTTTAGTGACCTCCTACAGGCATTTTAGATGTCAGTTTACCGAATAAACTATGACCTTCTGGACGGAATGAAGCAAGTGGGTTAAGATTAACATTACCACCACCAACATAGAAATGATGAGGATTAGTTCCCTTTTCAGGTTTACGAACTTGAACGTTGGCTTGATTTTTCATAATATACTTAGAGATATTTGATTTTGGATCATCTAAATCACCAAAAATATTTGCTTGAACAGGACATGCAACAACACAAGCTGGCATCATAGATGAAGCGATACGGTGCGCACAATATGTACATTTATCAGCAGTTTGTGTTTGAGGGTCAATATAGATAGCTCCATAAGGACAAGCCATAACACAACCAGCACAACCGATACAGCGCTCTTTATCAATATTTACAATTCCATTATCTAAATAATGTAATGCTGATACTGGACAGATTCTCTCACAAGGTGCATTCTCACAGTGATTACATCTAAGAGGTGTAAAAGTTCTCTTCGTTTCAGGGAAAGTTCCCACATCTACATACTTAACACGTAATCTCCATGTACTAAGTGGAACTTCATTCTCCACTTTACATGCGATCTCACATCCTTTACAACCCATACATAGGTGTAAATCAACTAGGAAACCTAATTGCATATATTCTCCTTTTAGCTACTTTTATTAATAGCAATTTTAAGATTTATAACTCTGACTAATATTCTTCAGAAGCACCTCTTATAGTCGTAAACAAGGGGCTTTCACTGCAAAAATAGTATCTAAAAAAACTTAAAATAGAAAGAAAGAATTAGTAGATTTTTTTATAATTCTATTTTTTGTGTAGATTTGAAAAATTTATACTAATAAAATTTATAACAATATAAAATATAAAAATTGATATAATTTCAGTAAATTAAACAAGGAAAATATTTGACAAAAATACTTCTAAGTGCTTTTCTTAGTTCTACTCTATTAATAGCAACTCAAACCCCAGAACAATTAACAACAGATATAGCAACTATCAATGCAAAAATAGATACACTAAAAGCAAAAGTTGCGACATTAACAGCACAACTACCAATAAACAATAGTTTTATAACACATACAGAACTAGGCTTTATAATGACTGATGGAAATACTGAAACTATCTCTTACAATGCTGATATTGCTATCTCAAAACGTTTTAATGATCATAAATTTAAATTAACTTTTAATGGGCAATATGCTTATGATAATACAGATCAGTCAGATGATGAGATTAAAAATCAATATTTTACAGAATTAACTTATAACTACTCTGTTACAGATATTTTTGCTTTCAACTATATTAATGGTTTTAAACAAGATAAATTTTCAAACTTTGATTATCAATTTTATACTGGTCCAGGGGCAACATATAAAGCTTTAGTTTCAACAAGTCACACTATTCATTTAGAGGGAAATATACTTTATTCAGTGGATAATCTTATTGATAAAGAGGGGAAAAAAGAGGAATACAGTGCATATAGAGCAAAAGTAACTTATGCTTGGCAAATTATAACAAATAGTTTGAAATTTGATCAAGAGCTTTCTTATAGAAGTTCATTTGAGGAAACTGAAAACTATTTTGCTTTTTCTAAATCAACTCTTTCAAGTAAAATAAATGATACATTTTCAGCAGGTCTTAGTTATACACTTGATTATGTAAATGAAGCTGGTTTAGCAGAACATACAGATAGTACATTGTCTGCAAGTTTAATAATAGACTATTAATCTCAAATAATCTAGATTTAAAATCTAGGTTATTTTTTTGTATTATTTATTGTATCAAACTCAGTTTTAACAATTGATAAAGCTTCTAAAAACTGTTCAGCACCTATTGCACCAGGAATTGGAGCATACATAGGTTGTCCACTTGGTAATAAAAACCATATTGCAGGTGTTCCTCTACTTTGACTTAATATCTCTCTTGGTGTATAATCATTTTCATCTGTATAGGAAACGATAGAGATGTAATCTTTATTTAAAGCTTTCACAACTCTTTTATCTTTTAATGTTGTCTCATCTAAAATAACACAATATTTACAAGTATGACGTGAATATATGAAAAGAACAGGTTTATTTAACTCTTTTGCTTGTTTCATTCCACTTGTATAATCTTTAGCCCAACTTATTTCTGAAGCAACTAATGAAGCTACACTTATTAGCATTAATAAAAATATCTTTTTAATCATTTTTCTTTACCTTTTTTAATAACTCTTTTGAACACTCTAAAGCAGTTTTATCTGTAACATCTATAACTATATCAGCTAAAGCTAAATACTCTGGGCGTCGTAAATCATATAGCTCTTTAGCTTTTTCTAAATCTGCAAGAAGTGGTCTTTTTTTTAGTTTATTTTCTGCATTTGGATGCTCTTTAATACGTTGAATAATCGAATCAAAAGGAGAGTCTAAAAGAACAATAGTCCCTATCTTCTTTAAGTTTTTAACCTTATAAAAGCCACCACCTGTTGAAATTAATGTATTTTTAACACTTTTTTGAAGCCATATAGAAATATCTTTCTCTAACGTTCTAAAATATTGCTCTCCATCAGTTTCAAAAATCTTTTTAATCTTACGATTTTGCATACTCTCTATAATATCATCTGTATCAACAGTCATATAATCAGAATTTAAACTCACTTCACGAGCGATACTGCCTTTTCCTACACCCATAAAACCTATTAAAACTATATTTTTCACAACTCTCCTTTTTTAAACATATAAATTTTTATTGAAACATACTCATATCAAAATCTGGTTTCGTTTTTTTTGTTCTTCTATAAAGTAATACTGGAGCTAAAATATTATATTCCAATAAAGCCATACTAATAATAAAACTTATCGCAGAAAGATCTAAAAGATAAGGTAGATAAAATGAAAACCCAAATACTATTATTGAAAAAATAAAAAATATATATTGTGTTATTGCTAAATCTTTATCTATCATCTCCGTAATAGTTGGTATCGACATATATCCCATAGCATTAAGATGAAACCATACTAAAAATGGAATAATTTTATATAACATTCCAATAAGTATAGAAAGTATAGATCCACCAATTAAGATAGCGACCATAACAATATACTCTGTTTCAAGAAACTCATCAAATATCCATAAAAAACTTCCAACTGTTAAAAATATACTTGATGCTCTCCAATACCATATAGTTACATCACTAATAGGGCGTTTTCTTTCATTCAATTTTTTCCAAACAGTTGTTGCAAAAGCCCAAAAAAATAGAGCTATCCAAAACTTACCTATGATAGAATATTCATCTGCAAAGAAATTTAACAATAACCATATAAAAAGACCAATAGATATTAAGGACATCACATAGTTTTTACAAAACAGTTTAAATTTTGGAGCTACATAAAACATCGGTAATACTTGAAAAGATACACCAATAATTAAGATACCTACAAATCCGAAAATTGCCATAACACTATGAATATTTGCAATAACTATATGAAGTTCAGAGTAATCATTACTTATATACGCATAAAGTAAAAATAATCCCATTAAGACTATAATAAAAGCAAAAAACATACTTGTAGCCATACCACGTATAGTTGCTGTAATATTGTCTATATTTTTTATCGCATACAGAGTAGAAGTAATCATAATCATAAATCCACTGCCTAATGATATAAAAGAGAACATTGTAAAAATAGAACTTGTAAAGACTAAGCCTATAATCATCATCACTAAACCAGCTGTCATTATAATATATGCTATTTTTGTGGCAAGTTCTACCCTGTACATTTTAGCACCAGCTAAAACAGGTAACATCTGAGTTAAAGCACCAAACATCACAAAACTAAAAAAACCGATAGTGATAATATGTGTAATAACTATCGAATCTAATGAATACCTACTTATTAAAAAACTAGCATCACTTAATAAAATTAAGATACCTGCTATTATTCCAAAAATAGGAGCTGTTAAGAAAAATCTTAATGGTGCTGATATTGGTGGTGCTTGGTCGGTTGATAATCCTTTAAATTGCACTTAAACTATACCTCTATTCAACTATTATAGATTCCATCATAGCAACAATACGTTCAGATTCAGCACTTAAATGCTGTTGTGCCATAGGATAAAGCATCTGTTCCTCTTTCATATTATGTTGTTGTAAAAGTATCATCAATGTTTCACTTAAACCAAAAAACTTGTCTTTATTATCATTCTCTATCGCTTCAAGAAGTTGAACCATAAGTGAACGCATCTGAGTATGTTCTTGTCTCATCATTGCTGTTGGACCTTGTGTCATACCTGTCTTTGTTTCAAACTCTAAAAACATCACTCTCTCTTCCATCTGAAAATGCTTTTCTGTTTCATTTACAAACTCTGTTGCAATAGATTTTGCACTCTCTAATGATTCACTTGCTCTATTTTCCATATCAGCAAACATCTCATCACATCGTCTATGGTCTGTTGCTAAAAATTCTTTAATTGTTGCCATCTATTTATACCCTTTTTATCAATATTTTTTGTATTATATCAAAAGCTTTTATTAACTATATATAAACTATAATAAATGGGAAGAATTGGACATCACAAAATAGGGAAACTCCATCTAGTTTTACTGATATTTTAAAAATATCTTTTTCTTATAAATTTTAACTGTTGATTAACAATATATAACTTATAATGTCCAACTAAAAAAATAGATATTGGATTACAATGAAAAATAAAAAATTTATAACACTAGGCTTTGTATCGGTAACACTAGCTTTTTCTATGTTACTATCTTCAAATCTTCTTGCAAAAGATGAGATTACAACTGAAAAAACTGAAATAACACGATTAGAAGCATTAGCAAAATTCACTAAAGTTATTAGTATAGTTGAAAAATACAATGTTGATGACATCACGATAGAAGAACTTATGGATAAAGCACTCAAAGGAATGCTAAGTAATCTTGATGCTCACTCAAACTATCTTACTCAAAAAGATTATAAAAAACTTCAAGTTCAAACAGAGGGTGAGTTTGGTGGTTTAGGTATTAGTGTTGGTATTAAAGATGGTGCCTTAACTGTTATCGCTCCTATTGATGGAACTCCTGCTGATAAAGCTGGTCTTGAAGCTGGTGATATTATCTTAAAAATTGATGGGGAATCAACTATCGGTATAAGTATAGATGATGCTGTTTCAAAGATGAGAGGTAAAGTTGATACTCCTATAGATATTCTGATCGTTCGTGAAGGTGAGAACAAACCACTTCCTATTCATATTGTAAGAGGAATTATTAAAATTGATTCGGTGTATACAAAACATATTAATGATGATATATTATATATACGTGTAGCAAGTTTTGATAAAAAAGTAGCTGATGATGTTACAAAAGCGATTAATGAAAACAGAGCAAAAACAAAAGGTATCGTTCTTGATTTAAGAAATAACCCTGGTGGTCTATTAAATCAAGCTGTAAAACTTGTTGATATATTTGTAGATAGCGGTGAAATCGTTTCTCAAAAAGGTAGAGATGATAATGATGAAAAAGCTTATTCTGCTTCAAAAAGTGCAACATTAACAGATGTACCATTATTAGTTTTAGTAAATGGAGGAAGTGCTAGTGCTTCTGAAATTGTAAGTGGAGCTTTACAAGACCATAAACGAGCTGTTGTTTTAGGAGAAAAAACTTTTGGAAAAGGAAGTGTACAAGTTGTCCTTCCTATTACACAAACAGAAGCTATAAAACTTACTATTGCTAGATACTATTTACCGAGTGGAAGAACTATTCAAGCAGTTGGTGTTACACCAGATATTGAAGTGTTACCAGGTGAAGTAAAAACTCGTAAAAATGAGTTTGATATCAAAGAAGCTGACCTTAAAAAACATCTTGAAAAAGAGCTAGAAAAGGTTGATGGCAAAAAAGAAGAGAAAAAAGCTGAAAAAAAAGACAAAAAAGATATAATTACACCAGAAATGATGAATAAAGATATTCAACTAAAAGAAGCCGTAGATATTATCAAAGCTTTAGTAATAATAAAAGGATAGAACATAATGGAAAAAAGAGAACTGCTCTACGAAGGTAAAGCAAAAAAATTATTTTTAACAGATGATAAAAACTTAGTAATTTCTGAGTTTAAAGATGATTTAACAGCATTTAATGGCGAAAAAAAATCAAGTGAAACTGGTAAAGGTGCATTAAATAACAAAATTTCAACTGAACTTTTTAAACTTTTAGAAGCTAATGGTATACCAACTCACTTTGTTGAGATGATGGACGATAATCATATGCTTCATACTAAAGTTGATGTTATCTTAATCGAAGTAATTGTTAGAAATATCGCTACTGGTTCTTTAACTCGCAACCTTGGTATTAAAGATGGTACAGTTCTTCCATTTACATTAGTTGAGTTTGATTATAAAGATGATGATTTAGGTGATCCAAAATTAAATGACCAACATTGTCTTATTTTAGGTCTTGTTGAGCATCAAGATGAGTTAGATAAACTTCGTCGTATGGCTAGACAAATCAATGATATTTTACACCCATACTTCTTAGAAAAAGGTCTTAACCTTGTTGATTTTAAATTAGAGTTTGGTAAAGATTCTAATGGAAATATCATTCTTGTTGATGAAATTTCTCCTGACAACTGTCGTTTTTGGGATGTTGAAAGTGGCGAAAAAATGGATAAAGATAGATTTCGTGAAGGTTTAGGCGGATTAAAAGTTGCTTATGAACAAGTATTAAATAGAATATTAGGATAATCAGATGATAACAGCAATAATAAATGTATCTTTAAAAGCAGGTGTTTTAGATTCTCAAGGTAAAGCAGTTCATCATGCTTTAGACTCTCTTCATTTTGAGGGTGTTAGTGATGTTCGTGTTGGTAAGCAGATAGTTTTAAAACTAGATACTGCTGATAAAACAAAAGCTATGACAGACGCTACTAAAATGTGTGAAGATATTTTAGCAAATACTGTTATAGAAGACTACAAGATAGAGCTAATCTAATGAAAGTATCTATCCTTCAATTTCCAGGAACTAACTGTGAATACGATACTGTTCATGCATTTAAACAGTTAGGTGCAGAGACTGAGATAGTTTGGCATAAAGCTGAATCTATTCCAGAAGATACTGATTTAATCGTTGTTGCTGGTGGTTTCTCTTATGGTGATTACCTTAGAAGTGGTGCTATCGCAAAATTTTCTCCTGTTATGAAAGCGGTAACAACTTACGCTAACAATGGTGGAAAAGTTTTAGGTATCTGTAATGGTTTTCAAGTTTTAACAGAAGCTGGTCTTTTACCAGGTGCATTAAAACGTAATGATAACTTACACTTTATCTCTAAACATCACACTCTTAAAGTAGAAAACAGCGACAACATCTTTTTAGAAAAACTTTCTAACGGTGATGTTGTTAATATACCTATCGCTCATCACGATGGTAACTACTACATAGATGAAGATGGACTTAAAGATTTAAAAGCGAATAATCAAATTCTTTTAACTTACTCTGATGAAAATGGTGATGTTAAAAACCCTAATGGTAGTGTAGATTCTATCGCTGGTGTTTGTAATATTGAAAAAAATGTATTTGGTCTTATGCCTCATCCAGAGCGTGCAATGGAGTCCATTTTAGGTTCTGATGATGGTGTAAAAATGCTAGAAGGCTTTTTAGCATCGTGATGAAACTTCTTTTACTTACTCTTTTTCTTTTTAGTTCTCTTTTTGGAGATAAAGTTCTCTATACTAGCTATAAAGAAACACCAAAAAGAGTGGTAAAAGGTGAAATATTTTCTATTGTTGTAAAAACATTATCAACAGTAGAAAATTTTGATGATATTACCTATAAATTTTCAAAACATTATGGTCTAAAACTTTTAGACCCTGCTCCTAAAAGAGAATTTATAGGTAAATATATTCTTGATAAGTTTTATTTTTTAACAACTAGAAATAGTGCTAGACTACCAAATATACAAGTTTCTATCGAAGCAGATATTAAATATCCATCTTCTTATATATATGGTAAAAAGCTAAATGTTATCGCACTTAATCCTAAAAAAGATTTTTCTAATATTATTGCAAACTCTTTTGAGTTAGTCAACTATAAAACAACTTCCTTTGATAATAAATATAATATTGTGGTTCTTGTTGCAAAAGCAACAAATACAGATATCTCAAAACTACATTTTAAAGATGTTATTAAACAAGGTTTTGAATCAAAATCTGCTTCTCATTTCAATTCACGACTAACATACTTTGTGGTTATAGATAAGAAGCTAGAATATTTTTCTTTTTCATATTTTAATCTTCTAACTAATAAGTTCTCAATTATCACTATTCCTATACTTTTAGATGATGATAGTGTAACAACTCAAACAGATTTAAAACCACAAGATCAATCTCACAATAAAATTAAAGCTATTTTATTAGCAATTATTGTTCTAGTTTTAATTATCTTTATAATTATACGAAAAAAATATATATACATTTTTTTAATAATATTTCCTTTAGCTTATATTATCTATCTGTTAGTACCATCTAAAGAGATCTGTATAAAAAAAGGTTCTCAAATTCATCTTTTACCTGTTCACAATGGTACAATTTTTGAGACTACTAAAAGTCAATATAGTTTAATGCAAGAGGGAAATGTTGATGATTTTATAAAAGTTAAACTTCATAATGAAAAAATTGGTTGGGTAAAAAATGAAGATATTTGCAAAAATTAATTGGTTTTTTTCAACTCTTATAATTTTTACATCATTAATTTTAATGATAATCTTATACCCAATACTCAAACGTCCCTATGCTAGAAAAATTTCGGCTTGGTTTGTTCGTCTTGGTATTTTTTTTACTACGGATATAAAAGGTAAAGAAGACCCTTCTGTTCAGATGTATCTTATTAATCATCAAAGTGATTTAGATATAGGAATTATGGAAACTATCTCTAAAAAAGACCTCTCTTGGGTTGCAAAAAAAGAGCTTTTTGATGTACCATTTTTTGGACTTGCGATGAGTTTACCTGAAGATATACCTATCGAGCGTCAAAGTAAAACTTCTTTATTACGTTTATTAAAAAATGCTAAAGATCGACTTAATAAAGGTCGAGTTATAACAATGTTTCCAGAGGGTACACGTTCTACAAATGGAACAATGCTACCTTTTAAAACTGGTGCAAAAGTTGTTGCTGATAAATATCAATTAAAAGTACAACCTGTTGTACTTATCCAAACAGCAAAATATTATAATATTAAAAAAATGTTTTATAGCCCTGGTAAAATAACCGTTATATATATGGATTCCTTTATAGCTGATAAAGCTAATAAAAATTGGCTCAAAGATTTAAGAATAAAAATGCAAGAGGTGTATGATGATGAGTTGGCAAACAATCCTAGCCATAGGTAGTGGAGGATTTATAGGAGCTGTTTTAAGAGCTTATTTAAATGGTCTTATATCACATAAACTTCCTCACGATATTCCTATTGGAACATTAGGTGTAAACCTTATAGGTAGTTTTATAATGGGTATTCTCATTGCCTACTTTATGTATACAACTATTTTTTCTGTACATACAAAATCTTTTCTCTCTACTGGAATACTTGGAGCATTAACAACCTATTCTACTTTTGCTATTGAAAGCTTTATGCTTTTAGAGGGTGGGCATATATTTTTAGCACTTACAAATATATCTTTAAACGCTATCGGTACAGTTTTTATGGCAGGTGGTGGCTTTTACTTAATTAAATCTATTTTGAAACAATAATTAGTTAGAATTCTTTTAATTAAAATATTGAATAAAAAAGAGTTCTCAATGAATAAAAAAATGACTATAAACTCAATTAAAAAAGCTAAAGGTGTTCGTCCTTTAGTTATGATAACTGCTTATGATGCGCTATTTGCTTCATTACTTGAAGAGAGTAGTGATATGATTCTTGTTGGTGATAGTTTAAATATGATTTTCGCAGGTAAAAAAGATACACTAAGTGCAAACATTGAACAGATGATTTATCATACAAATGCTGTTTCTATGGGTGCAAAAAATAGTTTTATTATCTGTGATATGCCTTTTGGAACATATAGTAATAAAAAAGATGCCTTGAAAAATTCTATAAAAGTATTTCAAGAGAGTTCTGCTGATTGTGTAAAGATAGAGGGTGGTGAAGATAAAGCTGATATTGTAAAACATCTTACAAGTAATGGTGTAGCGGTATGTGGGCATATCGGTCTTTTACCTCAATCAGTTCGTGGTGAGGGTGGTTATAAAGTAAAAGGTAAAACATCCAATGAGCAACTTCAACTTATAGAAGATGCCAGAGCGATAGAAGATGCAGGTGCTTTTTGTCTTGTAATAGAGGGTGTAAAATCTGAACTTGCAACTGAAATAGCAAACTGTGTTGAGATACCTGTTATAGGTATAGGTGCAGGAAACGGTGTTGATGGTCAAGTTCTTGTTTTTTCAGATATGTTAGGGCTTTTTGAAGAGTTTACACCAAAATTTGTTAAAAAATATATGGATGGTGCATCACTTGTAAGAGAAGCTGTCAAAAGCTATTCAGATGAAGTTCAATCACGAGATTTTCCACAAATAAAGCACACATATTAAAATATGGATAGATTAGTAGAGATAGAAACTTTTAGCATGGAAGAGGAAAGTTCTGAAGTAACTTTACGTCCTGATGCTTGGAGTGAATATATAGGTCAAGAAAAAATTAAGAAAAATCTTGGTGTTTTTATAGAAGCAAGTAAAAAAAGAGATGAGGCCCTAGACCATGTTCTCTTTTTTGGACCTCCTGGACTTGGAAAAACTACTTTAGCATTGATAATTGCAACTGAAATGAATGCAAATATCAAAGTAACGGCAGCTCCAATGATAGAAAAAAGTGGTGATTTAGCTGCTATTTTAACAAATCTTGAAGAGGGTGATATTTTATTTATCGATGAAATTCATCGTTTAGCTCCTGCTGTAGAAGAGATACTTTACTCCTCTATGGAAGACTTTAGAATAGATATTATTATAGGGAGTGGACCAGCAGCACAAACTGTTAAAATAGATTTACCACGATTTACTCTTATCGGAGCTACTACACGTGCTGGTATGCTTTCAAATCCTCTTAGAGATAGATTTGGTATGAGTTTTCGTATGCAGTTTTACACATCTCAAGAGTTAGCAACAATTATCACTCAAGCATCTAATAAATTAAGTAAAGAGATAATAGAAGAAGCATCTTTAGAGATAGCCAAAAGAAGTCGTGGAACTCCACGGATAGCTTTACGTTTACTCCGCCGTGTTCGTGATTTTGCTGATGTTGCTGATGAAAAAGATATTAATTATAGTAGAACACAGTATGCTTTAAATGAATTGGGTATCAATTCTCATGGTTTTGATGAGATGGATCTACGTCTTTTAAATCTTTTAGCACAAGCGAAAGGTAGAGCGATGGGACTGAGTTCTATCGCTGCTTCACTAAGTGAAGATGAGGGAACAGTAGAAGATGTTCTTGAACCCTATCTTATTGCAAATGGTTTTTTAGAGAGAACTGCCAAAGGGCGAAAAGCAACACGTACAACCTATGATATTTTAAATATTACTCCACCAGAAACTATAAATAAAGCGGTTCACTAATGAAACAATATTTTTTTATAGCTCTCTTATTTGTAACTTCACTCTATTGGATGTATATTTTATATGCACCATTTTTACTAATAATAACTATCGCATCTTTACTTGCAATATCAACATCTGAAATTCAAAATTATTTAGAAAAAACTTTAAAAAATAAATTTCTAGCAGCTTTAACATCTACAATTTTACTTTCAGCTCTCTTTTTTGCTCCACTTGGGTATTTTTTAACAACACTTACTATAAAACTAAACTCCCTTGAACCTCAATTTTTTTATAATATAGAGATCTTTATAAAAGGTTTTATAGATACACCACCTGATTATTTACTTTTCATACAACCCTATATAAATGATGCACAAGATAGTATAAATATGCATACATTGACATCTTCAACTTTGGCTATAACTGCAAAAATAGGTGCATTTAGTGCTGGATTTTTGAAAAATGCTTTTTTAGTAGTTATTTTTTATTTTTTTGCACAATATAATGGTGCGCATATTAGTGCATTTTTAAAACGTGTTATTCAAGTATCAGCGAATGAAACAACTATATTGGTTAAAGATTTATCTTCTGTTATGAGTGTTGTTTTTTACTCTATACTTGTGAATGCAATGTTTCAAGGTATACTGTTTGGTGTAGCTGTTTCATTTATGGGATATAATGGTCTTTTATTTGGAATAATGTATGGTTTTACCTCTCTTATTCCTATTGTAGGTGGTGTTTTAATGTGGTTACCATTTATGATTTATCAACTCTCTATTGGAGAAATATCAAGTGCTATATTTATAGCTCTCTACTCTATTATTATAATTTCTATTATCGCAGATACATTTATAAAACCATTAATTATTAAAGAGATAAATATTAGATTACTAAAAGATAAAGATTTACGAATGAATGAACTAATTATCTTTTTTTCAATAATAGCTGGACTTACTACATTCGGATTTTGGGGAATGATTTTGGGACCAGCTATTACAGCTTTTTTCCTAACAATTTTAAAACTTTTTGAAGCTAGAACAAAAGAGTTTCATAACTAAATATTAAATTTTTTAAAGGTATAGTATGGCAGATATAGATGAAAATATAATTATTATAGAAGAAAATGAAGCTGCTGGTCTTGAGACAGAAGAGGAAAAAAATGACAATAATCTACCTGTTAAAGAAGTTGAAAATAATGAAGCAAAACAAAAAAAGATAATTATCTTTGCAGGGGCTGGTCTTGCTCTTGTACTAGTTATTCTAATCGCTGTTTTATTTGTAGTTAAATTATCAAAAAAAGATAATATTCCAGTTAATGATTCAGAAATATCTTTCATAGAACAAAAACTAGAAGAAAATAGAGAACAAGTAATAGAACCAAGTAAACTTGAAAATATGATTGCAAAAGCAAATCAGCTCTATGCAACTGGTTCTAAGCCAGATGCTTTACATTTATATGAGAAAATAGCCACATATAGTGAAGCAATCTCTCTTTATAATTTAGGTGTTGCTCAACTCAAAAATAAACAGTATGAAACTGCTTTATCAAGCTTTAAAAAAGCGATCAATAATGACGAGAAAGGTTGTGTAAGTTCTATAAATGCAGCTGTTTGTTCTTTACATCTTAAAGATAAAACAAGTTTTAAATATTATATAGATTTAGCACATGCTTATCTTCCAAATGAGATAGACTCTCCTTTATATTCCTATTACTATACTCTTATAAATTATTACAATAATAATTACTTAGAAGCCTTAACTGCTCTCAAATATAATCCATCAAATGAATATTCTGATGTTCAAAAACATCTTAAAGCTAAAATTTCTGCACTGTTTGGGAATGACTATGAAGCTATTGAAGCTATGGAAAAAGAGATTAATCCAATGGATGATTTTAATTTAGCACTTCTCTATGCTAGAATAGGAGATTATCCTCTTGCAATAAGCTATTTTGATGAAGCTATTAAAAAAAATAAAGAACCTATTAAAGCAACATTAGCGAGAGGTCTAATAAAACTTAAAGATGGTCAAATTCAAAGTGGTTCTAGTGATATAAAAGCTATTTCAGAAAAATTTCCTCAAGATATTTATAATCATTATCCAATAAAGGTAAAACTTAAAGATTCTCTTTTTAACTCAACAAAAGCACAAAAACATTATAGAGATGATATTCAAAATTCAAGACAAGTTACTTATCAAAAAATCTTTTATTTTTCTCCCTATAAAGTTTTTAATCCAAATATTGCCATTAACTATATTCAAAAAGGAAATGCAAATATGTTTATAGATAATATTAAGTCTGCTCAAAAGTATCTTAAAACAAGTGCATTATCATCAAATGTTAATATTGGTATAGCTAAAGCGATAAAAAAAGCACTTGAATTTAAAATACGTTCAGCTAATAAAGATTTACAAGCATTAATAAAGATAGAACCAAAACACTCTATCTTACATTATAATTTAGCATTAACTTATGCTCAAATGGGTAATATGATTAAAGCTCAAAAACATTTTATAAAGTCATATCATCTTGATGCAAAGAACTATTTATCAGGTATTTTTGCCGTAATGACAAGCCAACTTATTGATAAAAAAACTACTAAATTAAAGTCAATTCTTAAAGATAATATAATGAATGAAGACTCAACAGAAGAGATAGAACTTTATAGAGCACTTGTTCATATTTTAGAAAATCAACATATATCAACTATTGATTGGTTAGATAAAACCTATAAAGAGAGACCTCTTTATTTAGCTTTAGATATTATTATTAGTGATAACCTTAATAAAATGAATATTGCACAAGAAGCCTCTAGTAAACTAGTTAAACTTTTACCTAATGATATATTACCTCATATGATGTATATTGATAGTCATTTTTATAACTTAAAACCTACACTTTATGCCAATAAAGTATTAAATTATCTCAAAGAACAAAAATTTAACTTTAAAGATCTCTACTTTGGTCCAAATATTAGTAGAAATCTGTATATTCAACAGAATCTTATTACAGGTAAACTCTATTTCTTGAGACAACAGTTAAAAAGAGCTTTAACATCAACAGACTCAGATACAACAGAAATTCTTCTAGCTCTAGCTCTAGCATCATTCTACGACAGAGCATTTGAAGAATCATATACCATATATAATACCTTAATTGATGAGTTTGGAATAAGAGATGCTCATACACTATTTTTAGGGGCTATCGCATCAATAGCAGCAAAACATTCTGCAAATGCTATCGCTCTTTTAGAACTCTCTAAAATGAAGAATAAGAAGTTTCTTGAAAGCCGTTATGCATTAGGTTTATTATACTTAGAAGTAAATAATAATAGTGGAGCAACTATTCAATTAACTAAAGTTGATAAAGAGAAATTTATATCGGAGTATTTTGATTTTGAGATAGATGTAAATAAATTATTGTTTAAAAAACAGCAATAAAGACTCTTATTTAAAAGAGCCTAATAATGTTTGAGAACCGATAACCTTATTACCAGATTGTACCTCTAAATTAAAATTTTTAGGTAGATAAATAGAAGTTATTCCATTTACCATAAAACCATATCTTGATGCTACATTAATCAATTGATTCTTCTCAAGATTTACTTTAAGATTTTCAAAGCTTACTTTTGAAAGATGCTGAACCATAACTTTATCCAATGCTCTATTTTCAAATGTAATCAATATATTTTCATTGATTTTTTGAGCTAAATCAGAGGATAAAGGAAGCTTTGTTCCTTGAGTTATTGTTGAATTAATAATTTTTGCATCCATTGGAGAACGTAACAATCCAACATTAAGACATTTAGAATCTATTTCAACTCTATATGCATATTCAGAATTAATTAGATTTTCTATATAAACAATATTACCATCAACAGGGCTATAAACCATATTTTCCTCAAAAGAGGAAAGTTCTCGTTCTGGATTTCTATATATATATACAAAAAAAGCGATAAAAGCAACAGCTATAAAACTTAATATATCAAGATGTAAAAGAACAAATAGAATAAAAAAAGCGATAGAATAGCCTATATAACTCCAACCCTCTTTAGAAACTGGGGAAATATCATTATTCATCTATTTTCTCTTCTTTAATATTTTCAGAAGTCATTTTTGCATCTTCTTTAAGCTCATTTTCAATAGGATTATTATCTTGTTCTACTTTAGATTCGATACCATTCTCTTTTTCAAAGTTAATAATAATCTCTCTAACCTCTTCACCAGTGATATTCTCTTTTTTATAAAGAAGTTTAACCATCTCTTCGATAGCTTCTCTATACTCTTGAAGTGATGCTAAAACAGATTCATAATGCTCACTTAAAGATGTTTTAATAAACTCATCCATATTCTCAGCCATCTTTTCACTGTACTCACGAGTAGCTTGTTGTCCCCCACCTAAGAAAGATTGACGACTTTTTTCTAGTACCATAAGACCAGCTACATCACTCATACCATACGTTTGAACCATAGACTTAATAATATCCGTTGCACGCTCTAAATCATTTCCAGCACCCGTAGAGATTTCACCTATAAATACCTCTTCAGCAGCACGTCCACCAAGAAGTACATCAACTTCAGCAAAAAGTTCATGCTTTTGCATCATAAATTTATTCTCTTCAGGTTTATTAAGTGTATAACCTAATGCAGCTAAACCACGTGGAACGATAGAAACCTTAGAAACTTTTTTAGCACCATGAGTTATCTCAGCTAAAAGTGCATGACCACTTTCGTGATACGCTACAATTCTTTTCTCTTTAGGATTGATACGGCGAGATTTTTTAGCAAGTCCAGCTATTGCACGTTCTACTGATTCAAAAAGGTCTTTCTGTTTTACTGTTTTTTGACTTTTACGACCAGCAAGAAGAGCTGCTTCATTGATAATATTTGCTAAATCAGCACCAGCTAAACCAGCTGTTAAACGAGCTATCTCTTCTATCTCAACATCTTTATCCATCTTCACATTTTTCATATGAACATTTAAGATTTTAATACGACCTTCATAGTCTGGCTTATCAACAAGAACTTGTCTATCAAAACGCCCAGGTCTAAGTAAAGCGGCATCTAAAACTTCAGGTCTATTTGTTGCAGCTAAAATAATTACAGGAGTATCTGTCCCAAAACCATCCATCTCTGCAAGAAGTTGGTTAAGAGTTTGCTCTCTTTCATCATTTCCACCCATCATACCACCAGCAGAACGACTTTTACCGATAGCGTCTATCTCATCTATAAAAATAATACTTGGAGCATCTTTTTTCGCTTGTTCAAAAAGGTCACGAACACGTGCAGCACCAACACCAACAAACATCTCAATAAAGCTTGAACCACTTACAGAGAAAAATGGAACATCAGCTTCACCAGCAACAGCTTTAGCAAGAAGAGTTTTACCAGTACCAGGAGAACCAACAAGTAAAACACCTTTAGGAATTTTTGCCCCTATTTCAACATAACGAGCAGGATATTTAAGAAAATCTACAATCTCTTGAACTTCCTCTTTAGCTTCTTCAACACCAGCAACATCATCAAATTTAGTTTTCGGTTTTTCAGAGTTAATCATCTTTTGAGAATTACCCATTCCAAGAATACCACCACCCATACTTTTTTGCATACGACCAGCAAAAAACATCCAGATAGCCATAATCATTAAGAACGGAAATAACCAACCAAACATCTCAGTAAACCAGTTACTTTCATTGAAACCAGCATATTCGATACCCTGTTTATCAAGTTCTTCTACTAATTTAGTATCACCTTTTACAATTCTAGTTGTGTATATTGAACGACCATCTACAGAAAGTGCTTTAATATAACTCTGACCTATCTCCACTTTAGAGATACTTTTTGAACTTACTAAGCTTTTTAACTCAGAGTAACTTACTTGAACTGTTTTTTTCACTGTTGATGAGCCTGAATTATCTAAACTTTCGCCCTCTCCAACTAATGTTTTGAAAAGTAATATTATTACTACTGAAAATATAGCAAATGTGATTAATGGATTTTGATTAAAAAAATTATTATCACTATTTTTATTTTTATTTGACATTTATGTTTCTCTTCCTATTTCTTTTTTAAAATTAAAGTTACCCATTCATCTTGGGCAATTCTTTCTATAATTTCACAATCTTTGTAAAATTTTAAAACTTTTATCTCATATTTATCTAAAATACCTGAAAGCACTAAAATCGCATCATCTTTCATAGCATCTTTTAAATCTTTTGCTATAAACGTTAAAACATCCGCAACAATATTAGCAACAACTACATTATATTTAGAGTTACTAATAGAACAAGAACCTTCCCAAATATGGTTATATTCTAAACCGTTTAACTTTGCGTTTACAATCGAGTTCTCAACTGAGATAATATCTGTATCACAAGCATCAACTTTAGCACCTAATTTCATAGCACCCATAGCTAAAATACCGCTACCACAACCAACATCTATAAGAGTATCATCTTTTTTAACATACTTTGAAATAGCTTTCAAGGCTGAAGCTGTTGTTGGATGATGTCCTGTTCCAAATGCTAAGGCAGGGTCAATAACAATATTAATTAAATCTGGATTTGGTTCATTCCATGTAGGATGAATATAAAATTTATCTATCGCTAATGGCTGAATACTTTGTTGATATTCTCCAACCCAGTCACTATTTTGAAGTTTTGTTTGTGTACACTCTAACTCAATCGTTGTATTGAGAGCTTTTTGAAGGGCTTCATTAAACTGTTCTAAACCCCAACTAATAGTTTCCAAATCATCTTCATTTCTAATAATAAAACCATTTTCAATTTCTTCGAAACCTACAGGAACTGTATCTGATAAAAAGTCTGAAAAGAGAGAGTGATGAGAGGAAACTTTAACTACTAATTCATAATAATGCTCTTGCATTATTATGAAACACCCATTACAGCACCAAGTTTTTCTTTTAGTACTTGAGGAGTAAACGGTTTAACAATATAGTTATTTACACCAGCTTTAAGAGCTGTAATAACTTCAGCTTTTCCACCCTCTGTTGTAACCATAATGATAGGAGTATCTTTAAAACGATCATCTGCACGAACTTTTTTAACAAGTTCAAGTCCATTCATCTCTGGCATATTCCAGTCAGTGATAAGCATATCAATATCGGGATTTTTATCCATCTGATCCCAGCCTTCAACACCATCAGCACCTTCTAATACATCTTTATAACCAAGACGAGCTAATGTATTTTTAATAATACGACGCATTGTAGAGCTATCATCAACAACAAGTAATTTCAATGGAAATCCTTTTCTTTAAAATATATATAAAATTATTGCCATAATAATAGCAAATTTTTGTTTGTTTTTCTATTAATCTAATAGTTTAAACATCTTAGGTAAATCAAGAGTTCCCTCATAATAAGCTTTACCAATAATCACACCATCAACCTCTTTAGTCGCTATAAGAGCTTCAATATCTCCAGCATCTTTTACACCACCACTAGCTATTGTACTTACACCACTAGCACGTGCAATATCTAAAGTAAATTCAACATTTACACCACTCAAAGTTCCATCTTTACCAACATCTGTACAGATAATAGCTTCAACACCAGCATCTGCAAACTCTTTTGCCAAGTCTGTTGCTTTCATCGTAGATACTTCGCCCCAACCCTCAACAGCTACATAACCATCAATAGCATCTATTCCAACAGCAATAGGATATTTTTTAGCCATATTTCTTACAAATTCTGGGTCTTTAACAGCGATAGAACCTAAAATAATTCTATCAATTCCTATCTCTAACATCTTTTGAATAGTAGCTTCATCACGAATCCCACCACCAAGTTCTAATTTAACATTACAGTTTGCACGTATCTTGATAATAGAATCCAAATTTTTAGGCTCTCCTGCAAATGCACCATTCAAATCCACTAAATGAACCCATTCAGCACCCATCTCTTCAAACTTTTTCACAAGTTCATAAGGCTCATTTGAGTAAATCTTAGCACTATCCATAAGACCTTTAGTAAGTCTAACAGCTTTTCCATCTTTTAAATCTATCGCGGGGTATAACGTCATTTTTTTTCCTTGAATAAGTTTTGTAGTTTTTGTTTTAAGGGGTTGAAGTTTTTATGGTTAAAATCGAAAGGATGCTTTTTTTGTTCAAATACTATTACTACCATCCTCTAACCTCGTTTTCTTGTTCTATTTCATCAAGAAACCATTCATAAGGATATATCATTGCATTTATGTTAGATTTATCATCTTTTCCAAGTTCTACAAAACTAATATTCTCATCTTCCAACTCTTTAGAAACTCTAGCAAAAGACTCTATGCACTCTTTTGAATGAGTTGTTGCGAATACTTGAACATTGTTATCTTTAGATAGTTCTAAAATTATTCTCCACATATCATCAAGTTTTGTATAATGAATACCATTTTCTATCTCATCTATAAAAACAATACCATTTTTTAAACTAAGAAATAAAGTCAGATGAACTATATATTTATACAAACCATCGCCTAGTTCATTCAAATGCTGAAATTTTCCACTAGCTTTTAATCTACATTTTGGTTGAGACTTGATAAACCTAAAAGTATCAACAGAATTATCAAAAATATTGATAGCAATATCTATATCTTTTTCTAATCCATTTTCCATTATTTCGGAATAAATATCTTCAAAAACAATAGGACTTAATTTCATTCCATCTATAAAATAACAACTATCATCATTTGATATTGATAATTCTTTAAGAAGATTAATTGTTGTTCTCTTGAGATTGGATTTGATAATTCCTTTATCTAATTGGTTTATTTTTTCTAAAATATATTTATGAATATAATCTGTACCAATACCTTTATTAAATTGTGTAAGAATATCTATTTTATATCTTGATAATGTAACTTTACTTAAAGCAGTAGCAGTGTATTTATAAGTATTAATATAACAAGCCTCCATAAAAGCCGTCTTCCCAACATTATTTTTCCCACCAATAAGATTAACTCTCTTAAATCCCTCAGCTTTAAAACCATTAAAACATTTAAAGTTATCTATCTCTATATTTTTAATAAAATGTTCGCTCATATTAATCCCTCATTATAAAAAGTACAATCTCATCAGCCAAAAGATAATCAATATTATAAAAAATATCATCTTTTTTAACTAACTTCTTCTCTTCAACCAATATATCGGCAAATTTTACCTCATCTTGATTTAATATCGTAGAAGATACACCTATCTCTGAGCGTAATCCTAAAAATATTTTCTCTATTTTCATATCTTTATTATCAAGAGTTTCAACTCTTCTCTCTAATGGGTTTTCTATATATTTTTCTACTGAACTATCTGGATAAAACCTTTTATCATCAAGTTTCCCAACAGCACCACACCCTGCCCCAATATAATCTTTATATAACCAATATCCAATATTATGAGAAGATTGATATGTTCCAAAATTACTTATTTCATATTGTTTAAAACCTTTTTTCTCTATGGTTTCAAAAAGCCAATTTGTAATTTCTAGTTGTTCACTAGACATCTGAGGTTTTTTCTCAAAAAGTGTATTCTCTTCTATTGTCAAAGCATAAGCACTTATATGATTGATAGGAAGTGAAAAAGCTATATCTATATCATTTTGTAATAGCTCTTTTGTATCGCCTAATGTTGCATAGATTAAATCAAGGGATATATTTTTAAATCCCACTTTTTTTGCATCTAATATCGCATTTTTTGCTTGTTGAAAAGTATGCGCTCTATTTAAAACCTTGAGCTTTTTTTCATCAAAACTTTGCACTCCAAAACTTATACGATTGACACCTAAGTTTTTCATACCCTCTAGCCATTTATAAGTAGCACTATTAGGATTTGCTTCGGACGTTATCTCTATATTTTCATCTAAATAAGAAGATAAGAGTTTAAAAATAGGCTCATAAAGTTCAGGTGATATAGTTGATGGTGTTCCTCCACCTATAAAAACAGTTTCTATTGAATTTTCAACTGCTTTAAAATGTTTTAACTCATACTCTATCTGAGTATAAAGTGCTTTCATATACTCTTGTTTGAGATGAAATTTATCTACATAGGAGTTAAAAGCACAGTAGGAACATTTAGAATCACAGAATGGGATATGTATATATAGTAGCATTTTTGGATTATATCATTTAAAGCTAAAAAACAACACTCTCACACATAGCCATACGTGAATAATCGTTTAAATATTCTTTCATCATTTTGTCATATTTTATAAAATCATATTTATTAGAAGTTACTAAGTCAAAAACCTTTAAATGTCTTCTATTTTGTAAAGTAGTCTGAATAACGACACCTGCATAGCTAATTAATATATCCCCATCAACTATTCCTAACATCTTATAATCCATATATCTCATATCATAAATAAGGTCCTCAAACTCTTTATAAGAAAGGTCTGTATGGGTTTGGGAAATGACATCATATATCGTATAAAGTTCTTTTAAATCTAGTTCTCTTATTTGCATAATGATATTTTAGCTAAAAATCATAGGCTTTAAGAAAAATATCGAAATAATATCTGTATACTGTCAATTGACTTTGCATAATGATAAATAAAAATATAACGACTGGAAATTAACATTTTTAAACAACTAGCAATTATTGGTCCGACAGCATCTGGAAAAAGTGACTTAGCGATTAGAATTGCTCATAAAATTGATGCTTATATATTATCGATAGACTCACTGAGCATATATACTGAGATCAATATAATCTCCGCAAAACCATCAACGAGTGAGCTTGATAGTGTTAAACACTTTGGAATAGATGTTTTAAGACCCAACGAATATTTTAATGTAGATTTATTTATAAACCTTTATCAAAAAGTCGTAAAGATATGTAAAGAAGATAATAAGAACTTAATCATTATCGGTGGAACATCTTTTTACCTGAAATCACTTATGCAAGGTTTATCTACAATTCCAAAAATAGATAAACAAACTTCAACAATAGTACAATCAAAACTTAAAAATCTTCCAACAACTTATGCTTTTTTATCAGAGATAGACCCTCTTTATATGAAAAACATAACTCCAAATGATAAATATAGAATAGAAAAAGCACTTCTTATCTATGAAGCTTCTAAAATTCCTCCAACAGAATGGTTCAAACTTAACCCTCCTCAACCAATTATAGAAAATCTTGATATTTTTAATATAGAAGTTGATAGAAAAACTATAAGAGAACGAATATCCAAACGTACCCTTAAAATGTTAGAGATGGGCTTAATAGATGAAATAGCATATTTAGAACAAAAATATACACGCACTCCAAACTCTATGGGTGCGATAGGTATAGTAGAGGTTTTAGAATATTTTGATGGTAAGGTTAGCAAAGAGGAGATGATTGAAAATATTTCAATTCATACTGCTCAACTAGCAAAACGTCAACAGACTTTTAATCGAACTCAGTTTGAAAATATAATTAATGCTCCATTAGAAAAATTGGAAGCGATTATTCTTTCACAAGTTGCCCATAAGCACTAGGAACTCTATCTCGTAAAAGTCCCCAATACTCACGCTGTTTTGCATTTTCTTCTAAATCAAAGTCAGCATAAATAATTTCCTCTTTATCTCTTTGAGCTTCTGCAATTTTTTTACCTGTATAGTCAGTTATAAAAGATGAACCATAAAAAGTTAAACTACAACTCTCTCCAACTTCTTCACCATATCTATTTGCAACAACAACGGGAACAGTATTTGTAGCTGAATGACCCATCTGAACTCTTTGCCAATGCTCTTTAGAATCTAACTCTATCTCAGGTTCACTTCCAATAGCTGTAGGGTAAAAGATAATCTCCGCACCCATTAAAGCCAAAGCACGTGCTGTTTCACAAAACCATTGATCCCAGCATATTCCTACACCTATTCGACCATAAGTCGTATTATAAACTTTAAAACCACTATCACCCTCTTTAAAATAAAACTTCTCTTCATACCCTGCACCATCAGGGATATGTGTTTTACGGTAGTTGTCCATAACAGTTCCATCACTATTAATAACAACAAGAGAGTTAAAATACTCTAGCTCGGCATTTTCAAAATAACTAACTAATATAACTACATTTAACTCTTTAGCTATTTTACTAAAATGTTCTATTAATTCGTTATTTTCTCTTTTCTTTGCCCAATCAAAATATTTTTCATCCATATCTTTACAAAAGTAAAGACCAGAAAATAGTTCTGGTAAAAGTATAATCTGCGCACCATTTTTTGCACTTATTCGAACTAATCTCTCTGCTTTATCAACATTTGAAATTTTATCCTCACTCATACTCATTTGGATAGCAGATACTTTTACCATAAAAACTACTAACCTCTACCAGTAATGTCGATTAGGTGGTAACCAAATTGTGTTTGAATTGGACCATATAGTACACCAATATCTCCACTAAAAATAGCTTTATCAAACTCTGGAACCATTTGACCAGGACCAAATTTACCTAAATCTCCACCTTGAGCTGATGAAGGACAAGATGAATTAGCTTTTGCTACATCTCCAAAATCTGAACCGTTATCTATCTCTGCTTTTAACTCATTACACTTTTCTTCACTATCTACTAGAATATGTCTTGCTGTTGCCCATGCCATATTTTTTTCCTTAATTAATTTTAGGGATAGATTTTACTATATTTTTTCTTGCTTTAAAGTATTATTAACTTAGATAATTAAATTTTATTAATATTATAATTAAAATCTCACTTATGTATTATTCTATAAATTTAATTTTACTGGAGAAAAAATGAAAAAAATCATTTTAGGAGCATTAACTGCTACACTATTATTTGCAGGATGTAGTTCAAAAGAGACAAATGAAAACATTGTACCTAAGTTAGTTCTTGGAAAAAGTTTAGAAAAAGTTAGTCTAACTGACCAATTTGAGAAAGTACATAAGATAGATGCTACAACTAAAACTGTTGTTTTTGCATTTTCAAAAGATGGTGCGCATACGTGTAATGACTATTTTAACACTAAACCTGCTACTTATCTTCAAGATAATAACACACAGTTTATTGCAGATGTAAGTGCAGCCCCTTCTCTTATTAGAAGTCTGTTTATTATGCCTGGATTAAAAGATTTTAAACATACAGTTTTAATTTTAGATGATAAGCAAGTAGCTTCAGAGTTTCGTGCAGATATGAATACTGAAAAAATTGTAGTTATTTCACTTGATAATCATAAAGTAAGTAATATTAAAAATATCACTACTCAAGATGAATTAATTTTAGCAATCGAAAAATAAGCAAAGAGAGAGTATTTTTTAATACTCTCTATAAAGGCTCAGGTTTACCTATATAATAACCTTGTGAAAACTCTATATCTAACTCATTTATAATATCAAAAATAGCTTCATTTTCAATATACTCAGCTATAACTTGCATATCTTGTTTTTTTGCAAAACTTACTATTGTTTCCACAATATTACGTGAAAAATTATCATTTACTATATTTTTAATTAAACTTCCATCTATTTTAAGTATGTCTGGTTGATACTCTAAAAGACGTTCAAAATTTGAGTATCCTGATCCAAAATCATCTATTGCTATCTTAATACCTTTAGATTTTACAACTTGAATAAACTCTTTAATAAGCTCAAAGTTTTTTGCTGTTTCATCTTCTAAAAGTTCTATAATTACTCTATGACACTTGCTTGAGTTATCAATAACATTATAAATAAATTCTCTTGTTTCATCACTTTCAATATCAAGAAAAGAGATATTAATAGAGATACTCATATCTTCATCAATTTTATCTAACATTGCAAAACTATTTTCAATTACTATTTTAGTGATTTGATTATAATATCCACCTTTTTTAGATGCTTCTAAAAAGAAATAGGGACTTAAAATTTTATCATCTTCTGTTTTTAGCCTTACTAATGATTCATATTTTTCTATTTTTTTTGTTTTATTATTATATAGAGGTTGATAAAAAGAGAGTATATTTTCTTTTTCTATTGCTAACTTAATCATATTGATAGTTTCTATATTTTTAGACATTTCTATTCTTATTTGAGATGCTAAACCATCAGCATTTATAATATATTTATCTCCTCTTATTAACTCTTTTAATCCAAGTTTTGCATTTTCAAAAATATCATCTTTACCTGTACTAAAACTTACTAGAACACCAATATTAAATTCATAACCATCTACTGAATATTTTCTTTTTTTTATATTTTCTTGAAATTCCTTAATTAATGATGTTTTTTCATTAATAAACTCTTCACAGCTGTTAATCATTCTAATAAAAGCAAATTCACCATTTTCCAACCTATATACTTTGTTGAACAAGCAATTATCAGGAAAAGCTTTTAAGATTGTTTCTTCTATTTTTTTTTCTAATTGAGTGATAGTATTTGAATTATAAAAATTTTCCAACTCTTCAAAACCATCTATTTTGGCTATTACTAAAGCACTAAACTCTGAAGATTTAATCATATCTTGTAAAAGAAGTTTTTGATTCATCAGATTATCAATAGTATGTCTAAAAGCGATATATTCTAATACAATACCAGCTTCATCTAAAATAGGGACTATGGTACTATCAACATGATACATATCACCATCTTTTGTTCTATTTTTTAATATACACTTAAATACATTTTTACTTTCTATCGTTGACCACATTTTTTTAAATACTTTATCATCAGTGTCTGGATGACGAATAATGCTATGTGTTTTTCCTATCGCTTCCTCTCTCGTATAGCCACTAACTTCACAAAACTTATCATTAACACTCAAAATAATACCATTAACATCTGTTTTAGAGATAATTTCACTTACGCCTAAAGCATTTTGTAAATCATCAAACTCTTTAGATTTTCTTTGTAAAAAATTATTTTTACTCATTAATAATTTTTTACTTTTTTCATGAGATTTTTTAAGTTTAAAATAGAAAAATAAAACAGTAGAAATCAATAAAAGCATCGTTACTAAAATATATAAAAGATTAAAATTATTTTTTGTATCAATTTTTGTTAGAAGATAACTCTTATCTATCTCTAAACTAATAATTCCGCGTAACTCACCAAGTTTATAACCAAATGCCTCAGTATAATTTTCTTGTATAATTTTTGGAGCATCTTCAACTTTACCATGACATGTTAAACAAGCTTTTGTAATATAAAGAGGTTCATAATATTTATATATATGATTTATAGAATCTTTAAATATATACTCTTTAGTTCCCGATTTTTCAAATGCTCTAATAATTTCAAGTTCCTCTTTATTAGCTATATTTACGGGATTACGAGGATTGTCTGATACTGTTCTTAAAATAACTTTAGCATTTAAAGATTGGGCAAAAGTAGCACTAATTTCATTGGATGTTTTTACAGGAAGGAGTTCAATAGTTTTTTTATCAATTTTTATATCATGGTTAATAAATTTATGTAGGTAGGTACTTCTAAAAGATTTAAAAAGGTGAGTAATTGATTTTGCTTCTTCAATCAAAATCACTTTACGAATTATGGTATTTTCTTGTATCGAAATATAACTATGAATAATACTTAAAAAAAATAAAAAAAATATTCCTAAGAGAAGAATTTTACAACTATTATCTTTACACATTTTAAGCCTTTTAACTAATTGAGAAATTATATCCTTATTTTAAAGAATAATCTCCCAATCATTAAAAAAACTTATTTAGTTTCTAAAACTTCTATAGAATTAATAGCATCTTGACCTTCAATGGATGCTAAAACATCAAAACTAGCAGAGTCATCTTTATCAATAGCACCAAAAACTGTATGAACACCATCTAAATGAGGAGTATCAACAAAAGTGATGAAAAATTGACTTCCACCTGTATTTGGACCAGCGTGAGCCATAGAAAGTGTACCGGGAACGTGAACAGATGTATTTGTAGATGTTTCACAAGCAATAGCCCAATCAGGTCCGCCTGTTCCAGTTCCAGTTGGACAACCACCTTGAGCCATAAAACCAGGGATTACACGGTGAAAGTTTAAATTATTGTAAAAACCTGTATTTGCTAAATGTGCAAAGTTTGCAACAGTATTTGGAGCTTCTTCTGGAAACATTTTTAACCAAATATCACCTTTACTTGTAGATACTTTTGCGTATTGTAATTTTGCTAGTTCATCAGCACTTAAATTGTACTCTTTTAATTGAGTTCTTCCAAACATATAGATACCTTTTATTTTTAAATTTTCTAATTATAGTTAAATAATCTAAAAATATAATTTAACTATTTTGAGTGTAAATTTTTTCTAAAAGTTCTGTTTGTTTTTTAGCTTCTGCAAGTCTTTGTTTATTTACTACAAATGAATCAAGTAGTAAAATTAAAAAGAGTGAAACTAAGATATATAAAAAGGTTATAAAGAAAGATAGGGCGATGCCTAAAATGAGGAAAGTTTTAAAAACGATAAGAGCACCAAAAAGGACTATTGCCCATGATGCTCCTAGCAAAAAGCTTATAATACGTTCATAAATATCTTTTTGCATAAGTTATGTAAAAGACCTAGTGATCTTCAATAGCAACAGCAGAACCTAAGTAAACTGTTGTAAGCATCATAAAGATAAATGCTTGTAATAAAGCCATAAAAGTAAGTAATGCAAATGGAATCATTGGTAACAACCAAGGAGCAAGCATTAAAATTACCATTAAGAACATATCATCACCTTTTACATTTCCAAATAAACGGAAAGATAAAGAAACAAGACGAGAAAAATGAGAAACAATCTCTATTGGAAACATTAACCAATATAACCACCAAACTGGACCTAGAAAGTGTTTGAAATATTTAACAACACCTTGACGTTTCATACCTTCATAATTATAGTAAACAAATACTACTAAAGCTAATGTAAGAGGCATCTCTAAAAATCCTGTTGGAGCTTCAAAACCTGGAATAACACCGATTAAGTTAGCGATTGCTACAAAAAGACCAATAGTTGCTACTAGAGGAACATAACGACGAGCATTCTCTTCGCCCATAACATCAATACCCATCTGAAGTACACCTTGAATGTATGTTTCCATAACATTTTGAGTACCAGTTGGAACTAATTGTAAATTTGACATTGCCATTCTAACGATAACTAAAGCGATACTAGCAGATAACAACATATGCGTTATATAAATAAAAGTCTTATCGTGTGTAATAAGACCAAAGAACGTAAATAATTCTGGCATAAAAGCACTCCCTGTCGAAAATAAATTACGAGATTATAATCTAACTTGCATTAAATTATAATAATACTCGATTTTATTTTTCATATTTTTTTGATTTTGTATCTTTTTTTACTATTTTTTTAATTTTTTTTGCTTTTAAGTTTCGATTTGCTACATTTTCAAGAAAAACTGTGGCATAAGAACCCTTAGGTAATGAAAACTCAAGAGAAAATTTATGAAAATCTTTATTATACTTACACACCACATCTTTTGGAAAAATAATAGCAGGACGACGCAAACCTTTTTCATAAAGAAAACCATCATCATATTTTTCCTCTATCTTTCTAGCTTCATCTCTTGCTCTATAAACACCTCTACCACAAAGTAATCCAGTTGGCATCACTTTAGCATCTTCAAAATCTTTTTGAGGAGCACTTTTTGGTGTAAATATTTTTCCCTCTGGTGTCATATAAATATCACCATTTAAAAGTTTATATTTTCCATTATTGTTTTCACGTGAAAAAAGAACTCTTTCTCTTAGCCATTCATTGAAAAATTGACTTTGATATATAGAGATTAAAAACTTTTTCAATTTAGAATCTTCGATATGTAAATCACCAGCTATCATCTCTTTAGCTTGTTCGATAGAATCTCCATCACGACCAAAACGTTGATAACCAAAATAGTTAGGTAAACCAGATTTAGCACTTTTATTTGCTAATTTTTCGATACGTCCTGCTTCAATCTGATCTACATCAAAAAGATTTATTTTAAATCTATTTCCAGCTAAATCTCCCATTCTTATAGAAAAATTGTGTCTAACTGTTTTAAGAATTTTTATCTGTTTATTTCTAAACTTTCTAACAGCTTTTTCATATTTAGCTTCTACTGATATATATTGAGTTGTTGTTGCGTGTTTATCTTTTAAACCAGCATACCCTATCTTTTCAGCAGGTATATTTAAAAATTTAGCAAACTCAGCAATCATATCCCAAGTTGTTACCTCTACTTTTTTAACAAGAATTATTAAAAAATTTCCACTTCCTTTGAATTCAGTATGTGGAATTTCATCTACTATAAAATCCTTCTCATTTTGTTCAAAATCAAAATCTATCTGTTCATTATCTTGAAGATACTCTCTATTCATAATATAATCTCTAGCCATATTTTCCCTTTTTATAATTGTAATAACTTTAACTCTTTATGAGCAATAGCTATATCTTTTTTAATCATCACTCTTAAATCATCTACACTATCAAATTTTTTATTATTTCTAATAAATGACACAAAACTAATAGATGCTTTATCAATACAGACAACTTCCCTATCTAATATATGAGATTCTATTGCAAATGAACCATCAGTAGTAACTCTATGTCCGACAAATGAAACAGAGGGATGATAATGTTCTTCGTTATCTATTTTAGTAAGAGTTACATACACACCCTCTTTTGGAATTAAAAAACCTTTTACTTCTATATTTATAGTGGCAACCAACTCTTTTTTTCCTATACCTTGACCAGATATATGCTTTCCGTGCATAGTATAATTATGCCCTAAAAATATATTTGCACCTTTAATATCTCCTATCTGAAGTTTAGCACGTATTTTATGTGAATGTATAGAATCCCCATTATGAGAAACCTCAGCTACAACAATAACCTCTCCATCAAAAATAGTTTTCAAATCTTCAAATGAATAAGCACGATTTTTCCCAAAATGAAAATCATAGCCAACTACTATTTTTTTTAAAGATGGAAACTTTTCTTTTAACATCTTAATAAATCCATCTCCATCAAGATGACGAATCTCATCTAATTCAAAATAGACAATAGGATGTTGAGAAAACTTTTCACGCTCTTTGAGAGGTGTTAAATTTGCATAACCTGTTTCTATAACGATAACAGTTCCATTATCGCCTAAAATAGAAAATAGTTGCTGATGACCTATATGCATACCATCAAAACCACCTATCGCAATGGCAGTAGTTTTATTTTTCAAATTATATTTCCTTTTAAACTTTATAATTTTTACTCAAAAAAGAATTGAGTTGATTTGCAAACATCTCAGCATCTTTTTTATCAAAAGGTTTAGGACCTTTCGTAATCTCTCCACTCTCTCGAATTTTTTCCATCAAGTTTCTCATAGCAAGATACTGTTTGATATTATCCTTAGAGTAAAGTTCTCCACGATGGTCAATAGCATGAGCATTTTTAGTAATAGTTCTATCTGCTAAAGGAATATCTGCTGTAATAACTAAATCACCCTCTGTTAAAAGTTCCACTATTTTATTATCAGCTTCATCTGCACCAGCATCAACAATTAAATAGGAGATAAAATTAGACTTCCCTATATGTACTTTCTTATTTGAAACAACGATAGTCTCTATTTTTAAACGTTCTATCTGTTTAACTATAATAGGTTTAAGTAAATTTGGAAAAGCATCTGCATCTATGTAAAGTTTGAACATTTTTGGTTTCCTTATATTTTAATTATTTAGAGTTTACAAAACCTTACACTTAGCATTCCGCAAATAAAATAAAATCTTCTTAATAATATCATCATCATCACGACTATCAGATTTTATACTCTCTTTTGACTCATTAAAATAAACAACCGTAATATTTTGCCCATAATTCATTACAGATTTTATCTTTTTATCCAATGCTAAAAGCTTAATAACCATCAATTCAAAAAACTGTTTAGTAGGATTGTCTAACTCTCCAAATCTGTCTATGACTTCCTCTTCTATCTCGTAAACCTCAACAGGTGTTTCACATTGAGCTAAACGTCTATACAGATCTAAACGTAACCTATCCTCTTTGACAACCTCATCAGAGATAAATGCTGAAATAGTTAGTTTTATATCTACTTTAGCACGATCACTCTCTTGTGAATTACTTAACTCTTTGATAGCGTCTTCTAACATTCTAAGATAAAGTGAATACCCGATATTTTTAATATGCCCACTCTGAGTATCACCTACTAAGTTACCACCACCACGTATCTCTAAATCGTGATGTGCTAAAACAGAACCACTTCCTAAAAATGAGTTTGATTCTAAAGCTAATAAACGTTTCTTTGCTTCATCTGTTAAAAGCTCTTTATTTTTCACTATAAAATATGCAAAGCCCTCAGCATGACCACGACCAACACGACCACGTAATTGATGTAAATCAGCTATACCAAATCTATCTGCACCATCAACTATAATAGTATTTACATTTGGTATATGAATACCACTCTCTATAATAGAAGTAGCTATCATCAAGTCATACTCCCCTGCTTCAAACTTGAGTAACTCTTTTTCAGTCTCAATAGCAGATATTTTTGAGTGAAGCATTACCATTCTTAGGTCTGGTAAAAGTGCTTTTAACTCTCCTAGTTTTATAGGCATATGGTCAATAGAGTTATGAACATAAAAAACTTGTCCACCACGACGAAGCTCTCTTAAAATTACCTCTTTTACAAGTTTTTCTTCATACTCTTTTACAAATGTTCTGACACCTTGTCGCTCACTTGGAGGAGTTAAAAGTTGGCTCATCGTTTTGATAGAACTCATAGCTTGATTGAGTGAACGAGGGATTGGCGTTGCGCTCATAGAGAGTAAGTGAACATTACTATACACCTCTTTTATCTTCTCTTTTTGCTTTACACCAAACTTATGCTCTTCATCTATAATAACCACACCCAACTTTTTAAATTCTAATCCAAAAAGAGTATGCGTTCCAACAACAGTATCTATCTCCCCACTTGCGAGACCTTTGATAATATTTTTTTTATCTTTAGCACTTACAAATCTATCAAGTTTTGCATATTTAATACCCATCTCACTAAAACGCTCATCAAGTGAACGGAAATGCTGTGCTGAAAGTAGTGTTGTAGGAACAATCATAGCCGACTGATACCCTGACTTATAAGAAGCATAAATAGTATTCATAGCCACCTCTGTCTTTCCAAAACCAACATCTCCACTCAATAATCTATCCATAATATTTCCAACACTCATCTGCCCTAATATTTCATTGATAGATTGTGTTTGGTCGGCTGTATATTCAAATCCAGCTGATTTTTGAAATGATTTTAAATCACTTTTATTTAAGTTAATTTTTGGTGCTTTTATTAATGCTCTTGCTGCAGCTGTATTTACTATCTGACTAGCAATTTCAAGAAGACGTTTTCTAACTTTAGCTTTTAACTTTCCAAAACTTCCCTTCCCTAATTTATCTAATACAGGAGTTGAACCGCCACTTGCGATATAACGGTCAATATAATCAAGATTTTCAACAGGAAGTAAAATCTTATCATCGCCAACATATTTAAGAACTATAAAATCTTTCACACCACCAAGTATTTCAGTCTGTTCTATCCCCTCAAATATCCCTACTCCATAATCCTCGTGAACAACATAATCCCCAGTTTTTAAGTCATCTAAAAGTATCGCACTCTTTCTTCTTCGACGAATTTTATCGGGTTTATTCAGTGAGATAATCAGTTCAGTATGGGAAAGAATATTTAAAATATAGGGTGCAAAAATTTGTGTAATATTTTGAGGGTCATATAATCCAACTTGTTTTAAAACTGCTCTATTTGCACCTATGACTGTTATCTTTTTATTTTTATGTACTTTTAAAAGTGATGCAACATCAGCCACCACTATCTCTTTAAAGTTATCTGTATCTGGGAGGAGTTCAAGATTAAAGCTTTCACGTGAAAGTTGAGGATTATTTATACCGTAAGCATCTATTAAAACAGTGTCTAAGTTTCTTACAAGTCGTACATCTTTATCTGCTAAAAAATTCTCTGCATTATCTTCTAAATACCAAAGACCTAAAGAAGCGACATCTTTTACCAACGCATCAAACTCTGTTAATTCTACTTTTTTATTTAACGCATTAAAGGCACTCTCATCTAAAGAGTAAAATGCTGGTGTAATTTCTATGCTATCCAACTCCTCTTTTAAAGTACGTTGTGATTCAAGTTCAAAATATTTTATCTGCTCTATCTCATTATCAAAAAGAGAGATACGCATAGGGTTCTCACTCGCTGGAGCATAAATATCTATAATATCCCCACGAAAAGAGATCTCTCCCTCAACTTGAACCATATCTACAAAACTATATCCCCAAAAAAGCATCTTCTCTTTAAAAGATTTAAGGTCAATAGTTTCCCCAAACTCTATGGTCATTGATTGCAAAAGTTCTTTTTTAGGAAGATGAAAAAGGAGTGTTTTTAGAGGAGAGATGATTAAAGGTTTTTTCTTTGCTTTATGATAAGTTTTAAGTGCTGAAAAAAGTTGATGTATCTCCTCTTTATAAACACGTAAATCATCGCCATAAGTTGGACGAAAATCTGGAAATATTAAAACATCTTTTTTAAAAAACTTTGTAACACTTTCTAGTTCTAAAGCTTCTTTATAATCCTCACAAATGAGAATTTCCATATTTTGCTTTTTATCAGTTTTATAGTATTCAAATAGTGAACTTTGTGCCATTATTTAGCCTCTTTTTTCTGTTTTTCTTTCTCTTGCTTATATGTTAATGGTACTGTTTTTGTAGGATGTGGTACTTTAATATCCGTTGTTCCTCTAATAATAGAATTCCAAGGTAGTTTTGTTGTTTGATTAAATATCTC
>Ga0256837_1000108_pt1 | contig 75425 bp, 68 predicted proteins | sample 4562384metaG_FD_185976 | JGI IMG/M metagenome (GOLD analysis project Ga0256837, IMG submission 185976) | Hydrothermal vent microbial communities from Guaymas Basin, Mexico - 4561-384 | ecosystem: Environmental > Aquatic > Marine > Hydrothermal vents | place: Mexico: Guaymas Basin | collected...
TATCTTCTCTTCCACTCTTCTATAATCTGGTAACTTTCCCAACTTTTCTAAAACTTCTTCTGTGTTTATTAGGTCTTTTATTTTTATTTTCATATCTAATGTTTAACCATAATTTCGATTATATACTCTTTAAAATTGTATGAAAATGACCTATTTTTGACTTAATAAATTTTGACATAACTTCTCCATTTTGGTGCTACCTATGTGCTACCTTATATGGTGAATTATACCATTATTTGAATAAATATGCAAATGTATCAAATAGCTACAACCCTTATAATAAAGGGGTTTGTGGCTATTTTCTTAAATTTGGAAAGATTTGAATAAGTGTATATTTTAGGCTCATAACCCGAAGGTCACAGGTTCAAATCCTGTTTCCGCAACCAATCAAAAAACTTCATTTAAAAATAATCCTTATACTAAATTAAAAAACTCTGAAATTTATAAAAATAAAATATTACAAGAATCTATTTTTTGCAAAAAATGAGATAATTACTATGATAAAATCAAAAAAATAGTAGATGAAACATATCTTATTATTATAAATTCGATAAAATAGCTCAAAATTAAAAAGAAAGAAGTATAAAATGTTTGAAAATGTAATAATGCCTGAAGGTATGAGTGCCGAAACACTTGAACACTTAATGAATCCAAAAAACTATGGTAAACTTGATGACGCTAATGGTGTTGGTGTTGCCGTTGATGAAAAAACAGGTGAATATGTGATTTTTTATTCTGTTCTTGATGGTGATTCTATTAAAAATGCTCGTTATGCAACTAATGGTTGTCAAGATACAGTTGTTATTGGTTCTATGTTTACGGATATGATTATTGGAAACAATACAGAGTATGCACAAGGTGCTATTCAAAAGATGCACGATAAGTTAGGTTCTCTCTCTCAACAACAGCAGGTATGTGCTGATTTAGTTTTTAGTGGATTTGTGGCATCTATGGTAAATTTTGAACATATTGCCAATGGACAAGATGAAGAGATGCACGTAATAAAGATGAAAGATAGTTGTGAAGCGGAGAATAAAAGTGAATAATCTTTACAAAAAAAAACATGAATTATGGTTAAGTATAAATTTTGCTTCTTTTGCTATTTCAGATGAAGAGATAAAATCACAACTATATGATTTTGCTCAGATAGCTTTTAGACATATGAAATGGTTAGGAACTGAAATCGTTGAAAATGGGGAGAACTATAACTATGATAGAGATATGATGCTCTATAAACGAGATACTCTTTTTGATATTATCGAAGCTTTAATTCAAGAGGTAAAAGATATTCAAGCTCTTTATAGCGATAATGTTCTAGCAAACCGTATAAAAACTGATGATAGTTATCTTCTTGAGTATCTCTCCCAAATCTTAAAAGTAGAAACAAACAATAAACCAATTACAGCTTTTAATATGAAAAGAGAGTGGTTAGATAAAAATCTAGCTCAAGAGCAGATAGATGCACTTACTCTTTTTCTTTTTGAGGAGTCTTATAAAGAGTATGAACTTATTTTGGTTTATGCTTTTATGCAAACACGAACGAAAGATGTTCTTCATTATAATATTTTTCAAGACCTTATAGATGAGTCCCATTTTCATCTAAAATCATTTGGAAATATGATGGCAAAACTTGGAATTTTAGCACTTCCTCGTGAACTACATGAACTTACTTATGTTATCAAAGATTTAGAAAAATTTATAGTAGATGGTATCGCTGAAGAGGAAGCGGCTAAGATAATGTGTAAAGAGTTAAGTGATGCTATTAAAGATGAAGAGTTAGCAAAATTCTTTGATTTTATCAATTATCAAGAAAATTATCATATCGAGTTGATGCAAAAACTTTTAAAAGATTAGATAGAAAATAGATGCACTTTACGAAGAAAATTTCTCAAGCTAAAGCAAAACTTTTAGTAGAGTATCCCTATTTTGGAACATTGGCATCTAGGTTAGAGTTAGTAGTCGATGAAAACATAGAAGCTTTCAAATCCGATGGAAAAAAGCTTCACTACAATAGTGACTTTTTAGAAAACTCCTCTATAAGTGAGATAGAATTTATCTTAGCAAATGGAGCGATGCACTCCTCTTTAGCTCATGAAAATCGTAAAAATGGTCGAAGTGGTTGGTTATGGCAGATGGCAACAGATATGGCTATAAATGATATGCTTTTTGAAAATGGACTCGATAAACCCTATCAAGCTCAATATAGAGAGCGATTTAAAGGGATGTATGCCGAAGAGATTTATGCAGAGCTTCAAGATGATATTTTACGAGATGAGTTAGAGTATGAGGCTGATGATGTTGAAGATATAGCACAAAAAGATACTCAAATAGAGGCTGAAGAGATTTTACAAGAGCAACTCCAAAGTGAAGAATCACTCTCTCTTTTAGAAAAAGAGTTTGAAAAAGGAACTGCCCCTTTAGAGATAGAACGATTTTTTAAACTTAATTTTTTAAGTAAAATAGATTGGAGAGATGAATTAAAAATAGCTTTAGATAGATATTTTCAAGATGATTATACTCTGTTCCCTCCAAATAAAAAATTTCTTTCTCAAGGTATATATTTACCATCAACAATTTCTCAAACATTTAGATTAGTTATCGCCATAGATAGTTCAGGTTCTATCGATGAAAATCTTTTAAATCAGTTTTTAAGTGAAGTAAACTTTTTAATGAGTGTAGTTCATAATTATCAGATAGAACTTTTAGTATCTGATGAAACTCTTCGTTCTCATAAAACTTTTTATAGTGGAGAGAGTTTAGAGGTAGAGATAGAGGGTGGTATGGGTACAGATTTTAGAGCTGTATTTGAGTTTATAGAGGAAAATTTTGATGATATAAAATTACTTCTCTATTTCACAGATTTAGAGGGGAGTTTTCCTCAAAATATTCCTTGTTATAGTGTGAAATGGGTTACATCTAAAGAGAGAGATGTACCTTTTGGGGATGTTATATTATTGTAAATGTTTTTATCTCCAATAATACTAGTACTTTGAGTATTTGAGTAGTTTGATGATTCATAAAAATATTTAAGTTTTTTTACCAAACAAATACCCTAATACAAGAGTAATCACTGGAGATGATTGTTCCCATTCTAAAGCTGGAGAAAATAGTGTTGCGATTAATAAGATAAAGATAGTAGTTCCTGCAATATTTGTTGGAGCATTAGATGAATTTCCGAAAATTTTACCTAGTACACCTATATCAATATCCATTTGTTTAGACTTTATTGCATCTGAATTTCCATCTGAAAATTTTGTAGATACTCCATCTAATGTGTCTTTTTTTCCAATATTGTCAATATTTGATTCTGACATCTAATTATCCTGCAAGTAATTCTGTATAATATTTCTTTATTTCTTTATCTTCTAGTTTTATATGATGCTGATTATGTTTAAAAACTTGAGACCAAGGAGTATTATTTTTATGTGTTAAGTCTATTAGTTCATAACCACTATATTGTTTATAACTATCCCATACTTTATCTAATATCTTTATTGTAACTTCATAATTTTCATCTTCTTTATCCATTGTAAATATTTGTTCAATAAAATGAAAATTATCATCAAATGTTATTTCTGTAGAAAGTGCTGATACTGCTTCCTTTTTATAATGTTTAAAAGTATGATAAATAGAGGGGACAACAGGACCAAATTGCCAAGCTTCAATTTCTTCTGAAAAAAGTTTTTTATCTAGGATAGCAAGTGTATAACCATAAGATATGTAAACAATTTTTATTAATTGTAGGGGGGTAATAGTATAATTACTTTTTTGAATAAAATAATTGGCTATAGCTAATGTTCTTTGCATAATAAACTCCTAATATCTTTCTTATACTAGCATTTTTTTCTTTAAGTACTAATTATTATATTTTATAAGATTTATTGTTAATAATTTTACCTAAAAAAACTTCAATACCCAACCCGAGCCAAATAAAGCCCATTGCAATCAGCAGGTCTGACTTTATATTGTTTAGAAGTTGAAAGCTGTTCCTCTATCTGCTGTGCATCTAGTTGTAATAATGCTCCGACCATTAAACGTATCTGTGTTCTTAAAAATCCATTTGCTTCAAAATTTAAAACTATATAACCATTGTGTTTATAGGCAAAAGCTTTATAGATAACTCTTATCGTTGAGTTTATATCACTTCCTGTTTTCATAAAATATTTAAAATTATGCTCTCCTATAAATAGTTTGATGTTTTTCTTAACTCTTTCAAAATCTATATCTTGAGTAAATGTTATAAAATCTTCCTCAAAAGGGTTAGAGTTTGATTTTTTGATTATGTATCTGTAAACTCTTCTTTTTGCTCCATATCTTGCATGAAAATCATCTGCTACTTTTTTTATATCTTTTACTTTTATAGTTCTTGGAAGCATACTGTTCAGAACTCTTTGCAGTTTTATTAAATCACTCCAAAAGGGAGGAAGGTCTATATGACAGACTTGACCTGTTGCATGAACACCTTTGTCAGTTCGTCCAGAAGCTACCACTCTAAAATTTATTCCCAGCTGAGAAAGGACTTTTTCAACTTGGCCAAATATAGTATTGTTTGTCTCTTTTTGAATCTGAGAACCTAAAAATGATGTTCCATTGTAACTAAGAGTAACTGCACAGCGCATCTAAAACCTCGATAAAATTGTTTTTTTGTAGATAAAATAGGTGGTAAATAACCAACTAATAATTACGATAGGAATAGTATAGTAAATAAATATTTTTTGAAGTCCCAAAGCCATACCATAAAAGATAACAATGGTAGTGAAAAGATAGAGATAAACCATCGCTTTTTGATGGCGAACATGAACTATACCTATACTTGCAACGATAAAAAGAGTAAGTATTGGAAAAAGACTTAAAAGAGTATTTGTTATAAGCATCGAACGCTTTTTCTTAACTTTATGGTTGTCTAACCAATATTCAATAAAACCTTTATAAGCAGTAAGGTCTGTTGTCATTGTGTCATTTATAAACATAATTTCAAAATTGATTTGAGAGAAAGATTCTTTAGAGTAACTATAACCTTCTCCATTTTGAAGTTTTAATCGAAGAATACCCTTATCGTTTATAACTCGTGCATTTTTTGCACCGATAAGTATCTCCTCTTTTTGATTTTTGTTAAATAAAAATACATTACCATAGCTTCCATCACTATTTTTATTTCCAAGGTAGAGTAACCAATCACCAAATTTATGACCAAACTCTGAAGCTGAAAGGTTAAACTTTGCTTCACTTTTCTTATAAGAAACAAAATTTTTATAAAGAATTTTTGTATGAGGATATAAAATAAGATAGTTAAAAAAAAGTAAGATTGATAATAACATTGCTGGTTTTAAAAGTGTTTTGAGAATAAATTTTGGATGAATACCTAAAGAGAATATAACAACAACTTCATTATCATTTGATAGCTGAAAGAGTGAGAGTGTTGCCGATATAAAAAAAGTGATAGGTAATATATAAAAAAGTATCTCAGGTAAAACAAAAAGATAAAGTTTTGCCATCTCTAAAATAGTGAGTTGAATAACAGCAGTATAAGTAGCAAGTTTAATCAAAAATATCACAGAAGCGATAGCAAAAAGTGCTGAAAAAATCGATAAAAATAGTAAAGAGAGGTTACGAATTATATAGTTTTCAAGTCTATTCATTATCTGTAAGTTACCTCAAGATAGGAGATGATAGAGCTATCAAAAATAAAAACTATAAAAGTAGCTAGTGCCAAAAATGGTACAAAAGGAACTTTTTTCTCCTCTTCTGAACGGTTTTGTACAGCTAACATAACTGGAAATGCTAAAATAGCAGATATGAAAATAGCTACTAGTGTTAATTCTAATCCAAGAATAGCTCCCATAGTAGCTGATACCATAATGTCACCTTCACCCATAGCTTCTATAAATGGATAGGTGTGATAGTTCTTTGTCCACACTGTTTTTGTTTTATTTGCATATCTTCTAGCCGAAGATGTTAGATAGTAAGAGAGAGCAAAACGAAGTAGTGTAAATCCTCCAGCAAAGAGGAGTGCATTTTGCAGATTGCTAAATATACCTTGAGCACTCCAAGCACCAAATATAGCAAAAATAATAGCTAAAAGATTTAAACTATCGGGAACCATCTTGTATCTAAAATCTATCACAGAGAGAGCAAGAAGCATTAAAAAACTAAGTGCTATCATAAAGGTTGGTATAGTTATCTCCCCATATTTATTAGCGATAGCTAAAAATATAAGTCCAGAAACAAGTTCTATGATAGGATACTGAATAGATATAGATGTTTTACAATAGGAGCATTTTCCTCTTAAAAAAATCCAAGAAAAAAGAGGTATATTATGCCAAGGTTTTAAATTTTTATCACATGATGGACAGTGAGAAGCTCTAAAAACAACACTTTCATCTTTTGGTATTCTCAGTATCACAACATTTAAAAATGAACCAAACACTATACCAAATATAAAAGCGATAGAAAGTATCATCATTTCAAACCTCCAAAACGACGTTCAACTTTTGTAAATTTTTTGATAATTTTTTCTAGTTCACTCGGTGTAAAATCTGGCCATAGAGTATCTACGAAAAAAAGTTCTGCATAGGCTGATTGCCAAAGAAGATAGTTAGAGAGTCTATGGTCACCACCTGTACGTATAAGTAAATCTACACTCTCTTTACAATCAAGGGCATCATTTAACATCTCTTGAGTTATATCTTCTTTTGTATCTTTAAGAGAGTTTATTGCTCTTAGTATCTCATCTTGAGAACCATAATTAAGTGCTAAAGATTGTATAAGCCCATCACAATGAGTGGTTGCTTTTTCTACCTCTTTTATAGTCTTTTTTAAAGATTTTGAAAAAACATCTATATCTCCTATCGGCTCAAATCGAACATTATTTTCAATGTAGACAGGAAGTTCATTTTTAAGATAGCGTTCTAAAAGTTTCATCAAAAACTCAACCTCTAAACGGGGGCGTTTCCAATTTTCTGTTGAGAAAGCATAAAGTGTTAAACGTTCTATATCTTTATGGTGAGAACAGTAGGTAGTTATCTCTTTAACAACATTAGCACCAGCTTCATGACCCTTTACACGCTTCTTTCCCTGAAGTTCAGCCCAACGACCATTCCCATCCATAATGATAGCTATATGCTTTGCATAGTTCATAATTACAAACTTTTTGCTGAGTTTAATATATCAAATGAAAGAGTAAGTTTGTCATTTTTAGGGAGAGAGATAACACTCTCTTTCGTTATAAATTCGATAGCATTAGAGTTAGTTCCAAAACTAGAGGAATCTTCTAATAGATTGAGACAAACTCCATCTAAATTTTTATTTGTTAGCATTTTTTGAGCATTTGAAAGAGCATTCTCTTTATCCATTTCAGCTTTAAAACCGATAGTTAGTATATCTGTTTTATCTATACTACTTAATATATCTATATTTTTCTTTAAAGCTAAACCCCATTCATCACCTAATATATCTTTTTTAAGTTTCCCATTTTGAACAAATTTTGGAACATAATCACTTACTGCTGCTGCCATAAAAAGATAGGGCTTTTTTTGGATAAGATGTATAGTATCATCATTTGAGAGAGATGGACGAGAGAGTTTCCCTTTTTTAGCTATACGTATAGAGTCATTGAGATACTCTAACATCTCATTACTATCTTCTACTTCAATAGTGTGCATATTTTTAGGAAGAGGTGTATCAAATCGTGTAGCGATTAAGTTCACATCTGCACCTTTACAGTAAAGAGCAACAGCTATACTTGAAGCCATCTTGCCACTTGAAAAGTTTGAAATATAGCGAACTTCATCTATCTTTTCAACTGTTCCACCACCTGTAACCATTACCATTCTATCTTCCCAAAACTCCTCTTTGAGTAAAACTCTAGCAGTTGCAAAAAATATATCGATAGGTTCAGCCATCGCTCCATCTCCTGTTGTTTTACAGGCTAACTCTTTTACTTGTGTGTCTACTATCTCATAATTTGAGATGGCTAGCATTTTGAGATTTCCTTTTGTTATAGGGTTCTGAAGCATATTTGTATTAGCTGAGGGGCAAAGTATCTTTTTATCTGGAAAGGCTAGCGCTGATTGTAGTAAAATATTATCTGCTATTGCATTTGCAAGTTTAGCTATTGTATTAGCTGTTGCTGGTGCAATTATGAAAATATCAGCCCATATAGAAGCTTTTATATGATTATTATCATCTATCCAAGATTCATTTGTATCATCTAAAACTTTATTTGATGTTAATGTTTCAAATGTTAATGGAGTTATGAATTTTTTAGCAGATTCACTCATAACAACTCTTACTTCTGCACCAGCTTTTACAAAAAGACGAGTAAGTTCAAGTGATTTGTAAACAGCGATTGAGCCAGTTACACCTAAAAGAATTTTTTTATTTCTTAGTAACTCTATGGGTATATTCATTATTCTACTCTTTTTATATTGGATTTTTTTATTTATTCTATCTAAAAAATGGTATATTTTTCAACCATTATTGCTCTTGGATAATTTTGTTTATCTCTCTTATTACTTCATCATTCCATAAAAGTTCTTGATGTGTTACATCTTCAAGTTCAACATAATAAGTTAAATTTTTAACATGTTTTTTGAGATTTCTAGCATTTTTAATATAGGTGATATTATCATCTTTGCTAACAAACATACAAGTTTTGGCATCTATACGTTTTAAAATTTCTATATTGTTAAATTTATATCGTAAAACCCAAGATAAACAGATGCCATATTTCTCTTTTGCTAAAAGAGTGATAGAATCAAATGCACCGATAAGAAATAATCCTAAACTATTTTGTTTACTTGCAACATGGGAAGCAACAGATGAACCTAAAGAAAAACCTAGTATATAAAAATCTCCATAATTTTTTTGAACTAATTGAGCAATTTTATCTGCATCATCTAAAATATTTTGCTCTGTAATAGTTCCTTCACTGCGACCATAAGAACGATAGTTAAATGTAACTATTCTTGTATGAGGAAAAGCCATTGAAAGTTTTTTAATGAGTCCTACACTATCGTGACCACGACCTGCAAAAAAGAGTATAGTTGAATCAACACTATATAGTTTCCGATAGAGTGAGATAGGTTCATATACAACTCCCTCTAGTTTTACTCCATCATCAGCTTTTACAATAAGCTCTTCAAACTCTTCTCCTAATTCATCTTTTCGATGATATGTAGGTGAAAAAAGCATAAAATATTGAATTTGGTAAAATGTTACAGCTAAAATTGTGAGAGTGAGAGTTAAAAATATTATATAAATCATAGAGGGAGTATAGTAAAAATATTGATATAAACTCCTTAAATATATTTGGTTATACTTACAAGTAAAATTAAAACCTATAAGAAGGATATAAAAGCATGAAAAGATATAGACATTATAAAAAAGATAAAGCGATAATACTCTCCTGTTTTGGTTCAGTTATAGAGCAAAATAAGTATTTGGAGTTAAAAGATTTAGTTCAATCGACATTTCCTGAACTGGATGTTTTTTTATCGTTTTCATCTCGTATGGTTTTAAAAGATTTACATAAAAGAGAGATGGATTATAAAAACCTTCCTCAAATTTTAGCAGATGTCGATATGCTAGGATATAAAAGTATTATAGTCTCTTCAATAAACCTATTTCCGACAGATGAGCATGATGTAGTGAAAAAAATAGTAGATGGTTTTAATAATTTCTCACTTTCAAATATTAGATATACAGATGCTATTTTAACAAAAACAAAAGAGACTACACTCTACTTAACAGAATTAAATCAGCTAGTAACTCAAGATGATACAGCAAATCTTTATGTTATTCATGGAACACCTGCTTTGGAGTTGGGTGGAATAGAATCTATAACATATAGTGCTAATCTATTAGAGATGATAGGAGAGAGTAATTATAGTTGTTCATTAGAGGGAAGTTTTCCATTTTATGCGATAAAAAAACAGTTAATCAATAAAATGAAAGTGGAGGGTGTAAAAAAAGTACAAATTATTCCTATGCTTCTTGTAAGTGGTAATCATTATATAAAAGATATGGTAGAGATACAAGAGGAGCTATCTGATTTTTTTGAGAGTTCTATTGTTGAAACTCAAACAGAAGGGGAACGTTTTAATCTTATAGAGTTAGATATTTCAACAAAAATTATTATAAATAATATAAAAGAGGGGATTATTAAACTTGGATAAAAAACTTTATATGGTTTCACTTGGCCCAGGGGATATTGACCTTATAACTATAAAAGCATTAAAAGCACTTCAAGATAGTGATGCTATCTGTGTACCAACTAAAAGTGAAAATCATAGTTTTAAAAAATCTCTTACATATAGAATAGTAAAACAGTTAATGGATGAGCATAATTTTGAAAAAGAGATTATTCCAGTGTACACACCTATGAACTTTAAGCAAGAAGATTGGCAATATCAAGTAGATATATTGACAACTACTCTTGAGACAAGAAAAACTATATCATTCGTTACACTTGGGGATAGTGCTGTTTATAGTACAGTATATTATCTCTTAGATATTATTAAAGAGCAAAATAAAAATCTTTACGATAATAGTGAAGTGATAGCTGGAGTAACATCTTTTTCACAAAGTAGTGCTAAGGTGAAAAAGCCTCTTTGTATAGGTGACAGCTCTTTTAGTATAGTTCCTTTACTTGATAAAGATGTTCCAAATACAACAGTATATATGAGACCAAAAATAGGGATGAATACAGATAACATAATTGAAAATGGACAGATATATACATTTGAAAATTTAAATTATGATGGTGAACATATTACAAATAAAAAAATAGAAAAAACGAAAAAATATATGACTCTATTTATAGATTTTTTTCAAAAGGATAGTTAAATGAGTTTTAAACAGGAACAACCTCCTATCAATATCGGTGCAGATATATCTGTAAAATCTTTTGAGATGATAGAAGATGAACTTCAAGAGTATTCAAAAGCTAAAGAGTTTGATAAAAATGAGATAGAGGTTATAAGTAGGCTTATTCATACCTCTACATGTTTTGAACAAGTTTTAGAAAATATTTTTTTTACAAAAGATGCTATTCCTAGAATGCAAGAACTTCTTAAAAAAAGAGCAAAAATAATTGTTGATGTAAATATGATAAAAGTTGGATTGAGTTCATTTTATTTAGAAACTTATGGAAATGAGGTTATTTGTTACATTAATGAACCTTTTACTTATGAGATGGCTGAGAAAAATAAAACTACAAGAAGTTATGCAGCAGTTGTTGAAGCTATAAAAATGCACAAAGATGAGCCTCTTATCTTAGCATGTGGTAATGCTCCTACCTTTATTTATGCAGCTATAAATACTTTACTTAATGAGGGAATAGACCTTGAAAATGTTGCTTTTATTCTTTTTCCTGTTGGATTTGTTAATGTTGTGGAATCTAAAGATTATGGAAAAAGATTTTGTGAAAAGTTTAATATCCCCGCTGTCATTATGGAGGGAAGATTTGGAAGTTCAACAATGACAGTAGCAACACTACATGCAACATATAAGCTTATAAAAGATTATGATGGTGTTAGTAAATATAATGGGAAATGATTAAAAAGAGAGAATACATTTCATACATTTCGATTGTCGAGAATAAGGAAAAAACATGTGTGCAGTAGTATAACAAAAAATGAAAAGACATATTTAACAAAAGTACAACTATGTGATATGGATACCAAAGAACTTTTTTATGACAATATAGAGAATATTTCTAAAATAAAAGGTGTAGCTTTAAGTTTATTTAGGTTTAATAAAAAGATGAAAAATGAAGGAAAAAAATGGAAAAAGTAAATTGTGATGTATTGGTAATTGGAGGTGGTCCTGCTGGTGGTGTAGCTGCTGTTACTGCAAAGATGAACTACCCTGATAAAGATATTTTAGTAATTCGTGAATTTGAAAAACAGTTAGTACCGTGTGCTATTCCCTATATATTTGGTAAAACACTTGGGAGTAGTGAAAAAAATGTAGCTTCATGTGCTATGGCTGGACAGATGGGCATATCTACTCTTTTAGGTAAAGTAGAAGATATTGATATAGAAAATAAGATAGCGTATTCAGATGAAAATGCTATCTCTTTTGATAAACTCATTTTTGCAACAGGTTCACAACCTTTTGTACATGATTCTTTAAGACACTCTTTAGTTCTTGATGGTGTTTTTACTATTGCAAAAAATAAAACTTTGATAGATGAACTGAAAGTATATTCAGATGCAAAAGATGAGATTGTTATCGTTGGAAGTGGTTTTATCGGTATTGAACTTGCTGTTGAGATGGCTATAAATGGTAAAAATGTTACTGTTATTGGTGGTTCTACACATATTCTTAAAAATGCTTTTGATAGTGAGATAGCGATAGAAGCTGAAGAGTTAATGCTTTCTCATGGTGTTAAATATATTGGTGAAGATAGAGTTGTTGAAATTATCGATAAAAATGGTGATAATATAGTAAATGCCGTAAAATTAAAAAGTGGTATGATTGTAGATGCTGAAGTTGTTGTATTAGCAACTGGATATAAACCAAATACTGAACTCGCTCAAAAAGTTGGTGTTTCTCTTGGTCATTATGGGGGAATATGGGTTGATGAATATATGAGAACAAAAGACCATAATGTTTTTGCAGTTGGAGATTGTAGTTCTCGTCGTGATTTTATAACAAAAGAGCCATCTAAAGTTATGCTAGCTTCAACATCAGCAGCAGAGGGACGAGCAGCAGGTAGTTCACTTTACGATATAAAATATCTTAAAGGTTTTAGTGGAACTATCGCTATTTTTTCAACAATGATAGGTAAAACAGCTTTTTCATCAGCAGGTGTAACAGAGGAACAAGCTAGAGAAGCAGGGATAGATATAGTAGTGGGTTCTTTTAGTGGTATGAATCGTCATCCAGCAACTATACCTGGAGCGCAAAAACAGTTTGTAAAACTGATAGCGATGAAACATGGTGGTCAGATTATCGGTGGTCAAGTTGTTGGTGGAGAGGAGACAGGAGAGATGATAAATCTTATAGGTCTTATTATCGAATCTCACTTTGACATATATCGTGTGATGTCTATGCAAGTCGCAACACAACCTATGCTTACGGCAGCACCTACAAGTTATCCTGTTGTGATGGCTGCTATTATGGCAACAAAAGCAATAGAAGAACAATAAGCCCTTAAATAATAGCCATTAAGTAGTTTTAATATATTTAATGGCTATTAGAATAGCTTTATTTATTTTAATTATATTTTATTAAAATATCTTTTTTTAATAGATACTTAACTCGTAAAATAGTAAAATTCCTTTTTAAAAGGATATTTAAATGAAATTTATTTTACTATTGTTTCTTCTCACATTTGGCTTATCTGCTAAAAATATAACTCCTAGTAATGTTTATTCACAAGTTATGCTTATATCAGATGAGATACATTTTTTATTAAATTATTATGGTGTAAAACATGACCATGATGGAATTATAAAAAGAGTTCAAATTGATACAAAATTAAAACCTCGAAATGCTTGGCAAAAAACTTATGAAATTATGGTGAAGATAAATATACTTAGAAAAGAGTATAAACTATCAATCGTTCAACCTGCAAATATAAGTCCAATATTACACCTTAATCCAGATTTAATATATGAACAAACACAAAGAATTTTAACAGAGATTAGAATATTTAAATTGAGAAAAGGGTTAACAAGTCCTGTATTTGAAGAGAAATCTTTTTCAGGTAAAACACCCGTAGATGTATTTAATGGATTGAGTCATATATCAGCATCATTAGATGAATTAAATAAAGGTGGAGTGACTCCATCATTTGTATTTGCTGAGAATATGAGACTTTATGATGATATAACACTTATTTTACAACATCTAAATATCTCTGATAAAACAATTCCTAAAGTTAAAAATATAAACTCAACACCGACAGATATTTTTAATATTGGTATGAAAATACTTGGAAAAATTAAACAGTTACAGATTGGTGCTGGGATTAATTTTGTTGATTTTAGTGAGTTTAGAAAAGAGAACTCTACTCCGAGTGAAGTTTTTGGAATTACACAAATTATTTTAGCTGAACTGCAAACGATTAAAGCTTATATAGGTCTCAATAATATTACTAGTGGTGCAAGTCAATACAATATAAAAACACCCGTAGAGGTTGACCAGTTAATGAGTTGGAATTTTAGAAAACTTAATTTAATCCATTCATTGAATAAAAGGAGATAGAGTGAACTTATCTATTAAACATAAAATATTTTCCCTTTTTATGGTGGTAATCGTTCTCGTTGTAAGTGCTGTTGGTTGGTTTGGTTTTAAGAGTGCAAAAGATTCTTATATAAGCTCAGCACTATCTATAAATGAGGGTAAAACAGAACTTCTCTCAAACGAGATAAATGGAGTGCTTCGAACATTATCAGAAGATTTAATTTATAATGCTGATTTTTATGCTTTAGAGAAACTATTAGTTTGGGAAGATTTAAAAGATAGAAGAAAGATACGGGATTGGAAAAATGTTTATATATCTGCATTGAAAGATTATATATTGAGTAGAAAACTCTATTATCAAGTACGAATTTTAGATACAGAGGGAAATGAAAAAATCCTTATTCAGTATGATGAAAAAACAAATATTATTTCTGAAACTCCTGATGACAAATTACAAAATAAATCTCATAGAAAATATTTTAAAGAGGCAATGAAGTTAAAGAAAGGAGAGTTTTATATCTCAGATATGTCTTTAAATGTTGAAAATGGGATGATAGAGAAACCTTTTATCCCTATTGTTCGTTATGCTACTCCTCTTATTAATGAAAATAGAGAGATAAAAGGTGTACTTATTTTAAATTTTAATGCTTCTTATATTTTAAATGAGATAGCTGATGCAAAAAAAGATAATCAATCTCACCATAATTTTTATCTTTTAAATGAAGATGGCTACTATCTTTTTACAGAAGATAAAACAAAAAGATGGGGTTTCCAACTTGGTACAGGTTATAATTTTAATAAAGATTATAAAGGTGTAATGGAAAAATTTAAGAATAAAGATAAAGTAACATTTATCGATAATGGAAAACTTTTTTCTATGTATAAAATCTATCCACATAAGTTTAAAAACTCCTATCGTTTTTGGTACTTTGTATCGGAAATTGATGAGAGTGTTGCTTTCTCCTCTTTAAATATTTTTATGAATCAATTCTTTTTTATTTTACTTTTTGTACTTCTAAGTGGACTATTTGTAATTAACTGGTATATCTCAAAACTTATGAGACCTCTTGGTAAAGTTACCTCTCAACTTAAATCATTATCAAATGGTGAAATTCAGAAAGAGAGTATAGATTATACGGCTAATGATGAGATAGGCGATATTGTAAACTCTACTGCAAAACTCGTTGATGCGATAGCTACAACTATTAAACAAGCAAATGCTGTTGCTAATGGTAGTTTTACACAAAAGATAGAGCTATTAAGCAAAAATGATGAACTTGGTCTAGCTCTTGAGAGTATGACTTTACGATTGAATGAGATAACAAATCTTGCACAAAGTTTATCTATGGGTAATTATGATGTAAAGGTGATAGCTAGAAATTCAGAAGATAAACTTGGATTAGCACTTATAGATATGGTACGCTATCTTGAGAGTATTACAAAGATAACAGAATCTATATCACTTGGTGAACTGAATGTAAAATATAAAGTAAAAGGTGCTGAGGATAGATTGGGTTATGCTGTCTTACAGATGATAAAGTATCTTAAAACTATTCTCAAACAGGCAAATGCTATCTCTCAAGAAAATTTTACAACTACTATTAATGTTAAATCTAAAAATGATGAACTTGGTCAAGCTTTGGTAACGATGACAAATATTTTGAAAAATTCAAGTATTCAAAATAAAAATGAGATATATTTTAGTGAAGGTATCGGAAAATTTAGTGATGAACTTACAGGTGAAACAGATACTATTGAACTTGCTCGTAAAGCTATTACTATGGTTAGTCGCTATGTTGGAGCTAGTTCAGGAGTTTTATATACTTTTAATAAAGAGCAAGGGGAGTTAAAACTTATCGCTTCATTTGCATATACATCTCGAAATAGTTTATCAAATAGTTTCAAATTAGGTGAGGGTATTATAGGGCAGGTTGCTCTTGAGAAAGATGCTATTTTAATTCGAAATATTAAAGATGATGAGTTTATAGTCCAAAGTGGGACAACAAGTTCAACTCCAAAAGAGGTATATGCTTTTCCTCTTGTTTATGAGGGAGAACTTTTTGGTGTTATGGAGCTTATGAGCTATGAGCATTTTACATCGGCAAATAAAGAGTATCTTTTAAAAATATCTTCTATTTTTGCATCAGCACTTCATACTACAAATCAAAATACTCAGATTAAAGTTTTACTAGAAAAATCCCAAAGTGCTTATGAAGAGTTACAGGTTCAAAGTGAAGAGCTTCAAGAATCAAATGTTCAGATGGAGGAGCAACAGCAACAGCTAACTCTTCAGTCCAGAGAGTTAGAGATTAAAAATAATACACTATTGACAGCAAAAGAGGAGATAAATGAAAGAGCAAAGGATTTAGAAAAAGCATCTAAATATAAAAGTGAATTTTTGGCAAATATGAGTCATGAGTTAAGAACACCTTTAAACTCTATCATTCTTCTTTCAAAACTTTTAGTGCAAAATAAAAATAGTACATTAAACTCTAAAGATATTGAAAAATCAAAAGTAATTCACAAAGCTGGAAATGATTTACTCTTTTTAATTAATGACATTTTAGATTTGAGTAAGGTTGAATCTGGAAATATGGAGTTAGATACTAGTGAAGTATCAACATCAGAGATAATAGATGAACTGCAAGGTCTTTTTGGTGCAATAGCTGATGAAAAAGGTCTAGCTTTTATAATAGAAGATAGATTTAATGCTAGTTTACTTATAGATAAATCTAAGTTTTTACAAGTGTTGAAAAATTTATTGAGCAATGCCTTTAAATTTACAAAAAAAGGCTCTGTGACTCTTACAATAGAAAGTACGTCAAATGATATAATATTTAAAGTAAAAGATAGTGGCATAGGTATTCCATCTGATAAATTAGAAACAGTTTTTGAAGCGTTTAAGCAAGTTGATGGAACTATTAGTAGGGAGTTTGGAGGAACAGGTTTAGGTCTTTCTATTAGTCGTACTATTATAGATTTGATGGGTGGGACAATAGAACTTGAGAGTGAATTTGGTGTTGGTACTACATTTATCGTAAATGTTCCATTTGATAGAGATAAACAAAAGATAGATAGAATACCCTCAGAAGAGAAAAAAATAGTTCAACAAAAAAAGCTGGAAGAGAAAATAGATGAAAAGATTGTTGAGGTAAATAAATTTTCAATTATAAATGATGAAGATGATAACTTTTCTCAAGATATTTTAACTGCTAAGAATATTTTAATAGTAGATGATGATAGTCGAAATATTTTTACATTAACATCGACTCTTGAAGAGATGGGTGCAGAAGTTTTTAGTGCATTTAATGGAAAAGAAGCGATAGAGATGCTAGAAGATGATGAAAATAGTATGGATATTGTGTTGATGGATATAATGATGCCTGTTATGGATGGTCTTGATGCCATTGAAAGAATAAAAGCTGATGATAGATTTAAAAATATTCCTATTATTGCTATTACTGCTAAAAATATGCCAGAAGATAAACAAAGATGTTTAGATGCAGGAGCAAATGATTATTTGGCAAAACCTTTAAAATATAGTGCTTTAGTAAATATATTTAAAGCATGGTTAAAATAGAGTGTTGAAGTTTTTTGAGGATAGGGATAGTTGTGATATTGTTATAAACAACCCTGTCACTTCTGATGATATAGAGAGTATGGAAAGAATCTTGAGTTCTAAAAAATACTCTTTTTGGACACTTACTTTTGGACATATATATATAATCAATCGAGATTTTATCTTTTTACTTTATAAAGAAATTTTTATAAATAAAAAAAATATTAAGATTGTTACACATAAAGAGAAACTTAATAGGTATCTTCATCGATTAGGTTTTAAAACACTTTTTATATCACTTATAAAAGAGGATATTATTAAAATTAGTAATATTAAGATAGTAGTTATAGGTGGAAGTGCAGATTCATCTCCTAAAATTATAGAGTTTGTAAAAAATCTCTCCTTAGAAAATCTTACTCTAGTGATTGTCCAGCATATTGAAGCGGAGAGAAAAGAGCTTTTTGATAAAATAATTCAACGTTATACAAATTATAGTGTAGGATATGCTAAAGATGGAGAGGAACTTGAAAAATCAAAAATATATATATCTCCTAAAAATCGACATCTTTTAGTATCTGAAAATAGATTTCAGATAAGTAATAAAGCGAAATATAACTATGCAAGACCCTCTTTATCTTTAAGTTACGAGTCATTTTCACAGGAGTATAGAGATAAACTTCTTATTATTCAAGAGTGTGGTTATTTAGATGATGGTGTAGATAAACTTCTTGGTGCAAAGAAAAATGGTTCTCATATAGTTATACAAAATAGAGATGAATGTGAAGCTAAAAGTATGATTAAAAATGCTATAAATAAAGATGTTCATGACTATATATTTAAGATGGATGAGATGATAGATTATCTTGATTTTTTAGATAAAAGAATGTTAAAAGTTAGCTGTGTAGATTATCTGTTAAAGATGATATATAAACATTATGGATATGATTTTCAACTTTATCAAAGAGAGATGATACAGAGACGTTTAGATATTTTTATGATAAAACACGATATAACATCATTAAAAGATGCTATTGGTGTTATTCTTTTTAATTCGATAGCCTTTAAAGGATTTTTTTTAGAGGTATCTATCAATGTAACAGAGTTTTTTAGAGACCCTCTCTCTTTTGAAAAGATAGGCTTTTTTATACAAAAGTCATACAAAAATACCCATCATATAAAGATTTGGAGTGCAGGGTGTAGTAGTGGAAAAGAGGCTTACTCTTTGGCGATGTTACTTCAAAATTTGGGAATGTTACATAAGTCGATTATTTATGCAACAGATTTTAATAGTGTTATTTTAGAGGAAGCAAATAATGCTATCTATTCAAATCAAGCTTATGAGAAAGCAAAAGAGAATTGTAGTTTATTTCAAAATGAGAATAAATTTGATAACTTTATAGTTAAAAATAAAAATTTTATAGCTATTAATGAAGAAATAACACAAAAGGTTCTTTTTTTACAGCATAATTTAGCAATAGATAGCTCTTTTAATGAATTTGATATTATAATATGTAAGAATGTAATTATCTATTTTGATTATAAGCTACAAAAACAGGTCTTTAAATTGATATATGACTCTTTAAAATTTGGGGGTTATCTTATTCTTGGAGAGAGTGAGAGATTAGATATCGATTTTAGAAACAGGTTTGAGATAGTAGATGAAAACAGTAAAATATATAAGAAAGTGGTTTAATATATGAAAAAAAATATCCTATGTATTGATGATATTAAAACAAATCTTTTTATACTCTCAAGTGTAATTGAAGATGCGAATGAAGAGATGTATAATGTCTTGATTGCAGACTCTGCAACGAAAGGTTTGGAAATTCTTTTAAAAGAGAAAGTAGATATTATTCTTTTAGATGTAATGATGCCAGATATTGATGGTTTTGAGTGTGCAAAAATGATAAAATCAAATAAAAAGACACAAAATATTCCTATAATTTTTGTAACAGCAAATAATGATGATGCAACGATACAGCAATGTTATAATCTTGGTGGCGATGATTATATCAATAAACCTTTTAACAATGTAGAACTTTTATCACGAATATCTTTTCATCTAAAACTTCAAGAGAAAGAACAGATGCTTATAGAAGAGAAAGAGTATGCACAAAGCATCTTAAATCTTCAAGATAATATAGTAGTTGTAACAGATGCAACTATGGTTATTGATTCAAATAAAGCTATGTTAGAGTTCTTTAAAGTTACAAAACTACAAGAGTTTCAAAATCAACAAAAATGTATATCGGAGTCTTTTATAAAAGAGGATGGTTACTTTAGTATATCTTCGATAGGGGATGAAATAAACTGGATAGAGGCTGTTATTAAACGCTCCAATAAAGATGACCTTCTTGTGAAAATTGCTAAAGACACTGAAGCAAGTATATTTACTATTAAAGCTATCGTTTTTCATAATCTTTATATAGTAACATTAACAGATATAACAAAGATGTCTGAGCTTTCAAGTAGTTATGAACATGAAGCAAATTATGATAGTTTAACTCAAATTTACAATAGAAATATGTTCCACCGTCTTATAGATAAAAAAATAGTTTCTGCAAATGAAAAAAGTAGTAGTTTTGTTTTTATCATGGTAGATATAGACTTTTTTAAGAAAGTTAATGATAATTATGGACATCTTGTTGGAGATGATGTTTTGATTAATATATCTAAACTTATTAAAAAACATATTAGAACTAATGATATTTTTGCAAGATGGGGTGGAGAGGAGTTTGTTTTAGCTTTTGATACAAATATAGATAAAGGTTTCGAAATAGCTGATAACTTACGAAAAATTGTAGCTGAAGAAACTTTTGATGTTGTTCAAAAAATTAGTTGTAGTTTTGGTATAACAGCATTTAAAAAAGATGATACGTTAGATGCTCTTATTAAGAGGGCAGATGAAGCTTTATATGAAGCAAAAGATACAGGGAGAAATAAAGTATGTCAGAAGGTATAGAACATATCTATAACATTCTTTGTGTTGATGATAATAAAAATAATCTTTTTACATTAAGTGCATTACTTTCAACAGTAGAGAGTGTAAATTCAATCGAAGCATTAAGTGCAAAAGAGGCTTTAAACATTTTATTGAGTCAGCCAATAGATTTGATATTATGTGATATTCAGATGCCAGATATTAATGGCTTTGAGTTAGCTAAAATGATAAAATCTAATAAAAAAACGAAGCATATTCCTATAATATTCGTAACAGCAGTTTTTAAAAGCGATGAGTTTATTGCTCAAGGATTTGAGATAGGTGCTATCGATTATGTTACAAAACCTATTGATGATAATCAACTTCTAAGTAAAATAACACTTTATTTAAAAATATTTGAAGAGAAAAAGAAGTTAATACAGAGTGAAAAACGTTTTTATGATATAGCACAAAGTATTGGTGATGGAATATATACATTAGATGTAAACAATAAAACAACGTTTATAAATAAAGAAGCATTAGACCTTTTACAGTTCAAACCACATGAGTTGATGGGTAAAACTATACACGATTATATACACTATAAAGATAAAAATAATAAAGAGATTTTATCAAGTGAGTGTAAAATTCATCATTCGATGATTAATGGTGAAGAGTATAGAAATGAGAATGAATTTTTAGTGCGAAAAGATGGTTCATTACTTTTTGTTTCTATTGTATCTACACCTCTTTATATGAAAAATGAGATTGTTGGAACAGTTGCTATATTTAGGGATAAAACAAAACAGAATAGAATAGAGCATTTAGAGGAGGAACGCCTTAAAAATCAGGAACAGATTATTCACTCTATGATAGATATGATTGAGTCAAGAGATTCCTATACAGCAGGACATACAAAAAGAGTTTCTGAATATTCTGTTTTAATTGCACAAGAGATGAACTATAAAAATGAAGATATAGAACTTCTAAAAAAAGCAGCATGGTTGCATGATATAGGTAAAATTTCTACACCAGATAGTGTGTTGTTAAAACCAGGTCAACTTGATGATACAGAGTATGTTCTTATTAAAGACCATCTTACAGCTGGATATGAGATGCTCAAACAGATAGACCAATATAGTGATATAGCAAATATTATGAGAGAGCATCACGAAAAGTATGATGGTACAGGGTATCCACAAGGTTTAAAAGGGGAGGAGATACTTCCTTTGAGTAGAATTATGATTGTAGCAGATGCTTTTGATGCTATGACTACAAATCGTGTCTATAAGCCAAGAAAAACGATAGAGGTAGCATTGTCTGAGTTAGAAGATTTAAGTGCAAGACATTTTCATCCAGAGGTTGTATCAGCTGCAATAGTGGCACTTAAAAATATCTCTTTAAATGAAGATATAAATCAACTACCTCAAACATCTATCGAGCGACAACGTTTCGCTTATTTTTATAAAGATAGATTAACAAATCTTTTTATAGTAGATTATCTTTCATTGATATTACGTTATCACATAAATTCAACATCAGTATATATGTATAACATAGAACTACACCATTTTTCAGATTACAATACAGAGAATAGTTGGAGTGAGGGTGATAAGTTTTTAATTCAATTTGCTAAATTTTTAGATAATTTATATACTGATTCTGTTGTTTTTAGAGTTGAAGGGGATGATTTTATGATTTTAAGTGAAGTAGAACTTGAAACTTTATCTTCAAAAGTGCAAGAGTTTCCACTTTTAAAAGAGTCAATAGTTGAGTGTAGTATTGAGGAAAAATATATCGAAAATATTCACAAGTTAATAATTAGCTAAACGATAGAAGACATTATATCGAATAAGTGTCTTCTCTTTTGGTCTAGGATAACGGCTATAAGCATATTCCATAGTTTCTTGAGTTGTTCTGTCTAGCGTAAAGACTCCACTTTTTTGTAAAAATTTAAAATCTGTCATATCTCCATTTGGATGGAGGTAAAACTCTATAACATTGCTTCTATTCACACGAATATCTCGACCTATATTGACACTAGCAACACGAGTAAGAACCTCTTGAGTGATACGTCTCATAATCTCTTGATTATTTAATATATACTCTTGTTGCCCCTTTGTAAGTTTTCCAAATTTATCTCCATATAGCTCTTTTATATTTTGGTTAATATTATTGTGAGAATAGTTTTTCTTCTCCTCTTTCTCAACCTCTTTAGAAGATTTATCCTCATACATCCAAGCCATAGGGTCATTTTTAATAGGATTTATTTCAACTGTTTGTATCTTTTTTTGTTTTACTAAAGGAACAAAAACTTTTTCCTTTTTAGGAAGAATTTTTTTCTTCTTAATAGGCTTTATTATCTTAGGTTTAGGAACTTTTTTTATTATAGGCTTTTTGATTTTATGTTTAACAATTTTTTTAAGTTGAGAACCTTTTGGCATAGGAGGTGCTATTGGTGTAGCTTTTTTTTCAACTTTTGTTTTTTTGATGTTTTTTAAAGAGATTTTTAATCTTTTTTCCTCTTTCTTAGGAGTAGGGGAAGTTGTATCGATACTATTTTTAAATAGTAAAAAAAGAAGTGTAAATAGAATATGGATAAGTAGTGCTATAAAAAGTGCAAAATAGGTTCTATTCAAAAAAACTTTCCATCTGTTGGGTTTATAAATTATAACAGAGGAAAGTTAATTAAGACTGTTAATATAAAAATCCAAATAACCAAAGAGGTATTTTATTACCAAATCCTACCTCTATATCGTCCGCTACAACAAAACTATCTTTCAAGTTTTTAATCTGTTTAAAATCTTTCCCTTTCCCCCCTATCTCAAAAAGATATTTTTCATCTACTAAAAAATCACCCTTTTGTGGATAAGATAAGGTATGTTCTACACTTAGCATATTTAGAAAGAATTGCTCTCTAATAGTTCCTATCTCATTAGATTGACAATATACAAAACTAAAATTTGGATTATTGAGATAAAGTTTTTGAGGTTTACTAAAAATATTATCCCCTTTTGATTTAGCTTTGAGTGGAGTAAAGATATTTCCCATATTGAGATAATGAATATATTGATACAGTGTATTTCTATTTATACCTATTTTTTGAGATAAATTTGTAATATTTAGTTCATAAGGTTTACTTGCACAGATGAGGTTTACAAGTTGTTTAAGTTTTTGGATATTTTGAGGTTCTATATTAAAAATAATTGGTAAATCAGCTTCTATAACAGTGTTTATACTCTCTTCTAGTTTTAAACTATATGTGTTTGGATTTTCAAAATAGTATGGAAAATATCCAGATTCAAGATACTCTTTAAAATATTCAAATGGCTTAATTTTATTTAAGATAGTATCTACTAAATCGTTATGATTTTCTAAAATATCAGTTAAATTAAATGGAGTAAATTTGAGATTGAGTTTTAACTCTAAGAACTCTCTAAATGATAATCCTTTGACTCGATATAAAACAGCTCGTCTACTTAAATCAGCTTTTTTATGTTCTAACTGTAAAGCACTACTCCCACTAAATATAAGTTGTAAATCTAAAAAATCGTAAATCTCTTTTAACTCTTTTTCAAAACTTTTATATTTATGTATCTCATCAATAGCCAACACCTTTCCACCACTTTTACTAAACTCATCAGCTATCTCATAGAGTGAAAGGGAGCTAGTAGTGATACTATCAGCACTAAAATATAATTTTTTACTTTTAGGAATTGTAAGGGAGTTTAAATACTGAATAATCACAGTTGTTTTACCAACACCTCTACTCCCAACTATTCCTATAAGTTTATCGTTAAAATCGATGCTGTTATAAAAATACCTTTTATATTTATAATTTTGAAGTTTTAATATCTTATCTGACTTAATGAATAGTTGATTAAGCATAAATTACCTTTTTTGTTTTATCTATTAAGCAATATTATACAATATTGCTTTTTAAATAAAACATTATTGAGTAAATTTTAAAAACTAGTTCCCATAACAAACTGAAATTTTTCCTCTTCAATAGTTAAATCATTATAGATATATTCCATACTCAGAGGAATAGTAAAAGAGTTTAAAAATATTGTTGAGAAAGTTGCTCCAACAGTAATCTCATTTATCGTATAATTATTAGCTTTAAATGTTCGTAGAGAGTATCTACGATATTTTGTATAGATGGATTCTCTTTGTAAAGAGATAGGAAATGTGAAAAAATAGGTAGAAATATTAAACACTTTTGCAAGGTTAATCTCAGCATAACCAATCCCTTTTGTATATCCACTCGCTGAGAGATTTGGCATAATTATAGTGGAAGGGTCAGTCTCTGTTTCATCAAAATTGGATAAAGTAACATTAGAAAGTTTTACACCACTATGAGAGGCACTCTTTCCATCACCATCTGTAATAGAAAATTTACTATCAAAACCAAAATAAAATTGATAAGGTAAATCATATTTAAATTGATACTCTGCACCAAAAATATTATCTCCTCGCTCATAAACATTATAAAATTTAAGTTTATTCAGTGTATTTATATACATACTATTTCCATATTGAGTGGCATTTTGTAATGTAAGTGAGAGAGTTAATGGTTTTCGGCTATTAGTTGTATAATCTTGGTAGTAACTAAAAGAGATATTTGCTCTGTTATTTCCAGCTTGATAGAGAGGGAGTATCGCATTAGCTATTAGACCATAATCTCTTACACTATCTTCAGAGATATTTTCTTTATGTTTTAAGAGTTTATAACTAGCTAAAGAGTATTCTAAACGGTATTGAGTGTTTGTGTATTGTAAACCTGCTAACGTTACTCCTGATGAGTCTTTATTTATAAAGGTAGTGGCACTATTTTGAGAAAGAGGGTCTCCAAAATCTATATTTAAAGAACCTATCCATCCAACATAAGAGCCATACCCTAAAGTAGCATTTGAACCACTATAATGCATATCTAAAAATGATGAATAATCTTGTGATAGGTCTAGTTTAGAAAGAGTAGAGCGTGTATTTTTATTTGAACTATAATACTGTTTATTTTCAAAAAAGAGTTTAGTTTCAAACGGTTTTTGACGAATATTTTCAATTTTATTAATCACATAATAGTAATCTTCATCACTTATCGCAGAGAGTAAAATCTCATTATCATTGATAAGTCTAGCCTCTTTTATATTGTCAGCTTTAGTTACTCGTTGTATACGCCCATTTTTAAAAGCATAGAGAGTTGAACCTAGTTTAGAGTTTGCTATAAAATAAATCTTTCCTCTACTATCAACATCACTCACTATCCCATAAAATCCTTTATAAGAGTAGAGAGGTGTTCTATTTTTATAAAGTGTTCTTGTTTTGTCTTTTTGAACAAAATAGTAAAGATTATCATCTTTATCTATAATTACAGAGGAGTTTACTTGCGCATAAAATTTCCCTTCAATATAAAGTTGAGGTTGAGAAAAGGAGGATTTTACATCAAAGTAAACCATCTTTCCATCTGAAAGATAGCCTTGTACCATTTTAGATTTTGTACCCTCTTTTACATAATTATCTTTATCAAAAAGAGCTTGATTTATTTGTGTTGGAGAGGTATGTAAACCTCCTTGTGTATAATAGTTTTCATCACTCTTTATAATTTTACCAGAGAGTGAATGTCGTTTTTTCTTTGTAATAACTTGAGTTTTTTTATCTATAACTATAAGTTGAGGTGCTGAAACTCCATTCTCATTTATCATAAAAAATATCTCATCTTCTGAGTTTGAAAGAGAGTTGAAAAATTGGGAAGATAAAAGATGTTTCCCCTGAGCTTTTACAAAATATGTACCAAGTTTTTTATAGTAGTTTGTAAAATTATTTAAAGATTGAGTAAAATTAATACCGATAGCATCTTTCATACTAGCATTTGTACGAACAGGAAACCAAAAATCTTCAGAGTGATACTTAAAGTAGCTATTAACTTTTTTTAAACCAAATCTTTGAGCAAGATAGAGCTGATAAAAGCCCCCTTGAATATAAGCTATATCCCCATAGGGAAAAGCTAATCGACTATTGTAAACATAACTATCTTTAATCTTTCCAGCTTTTGCTTGAAGTATAGTTTCAGCTTTATTTATTCCACTATACAGACGTCCTCCATTTCCATGCCAAGACTCATTTAAAACAGCATTTCCTTCAAGTAAAAAGGAGTTTTCCATACTATTTGGAATACTCATATAAAGAGGAAAGAGAAAAGAACCATTTTTAAAGATAGCATGCAAAGTTTTAGAGACAAAGTTATTTTTAATATTGAGTTGATAGTTATGAGCAGTTTCATGATATAAAAGAGTATCTAGCCAAGAGATACTAGAGAACTCATCTACTAATTCTGTTCCACCTATATAGTTTATTTGACGGTTATTTGGCCACTGCGTAGAGAAACCATTTGCTATCTGATTGTGAGAGGATATAAGTCCAACATAAAGAGTTTCATCTAATTTCCAATCAAATATCTGTTTATAATTTTTATGAATATGAGACTCTAAATTTGCAGTATGTTTTGCAAAAGGAAGATTGTTTTTTGTATAGATAATCTCTACATCATTTTTTGTATCTTTATATTTATAGTAGTCATCATCGTGAGAAACTACCACTTCACCACCTAGTAAAAAAGTAGAAGAGAGTAGGAAAGAGCCAATTTTTAATCTGTTTTGCATAGTTATAATTCCGATTATTAAGTTCGTTTATATATTGGCTATATTCTACACTTAAAAGGCTTTTATATTATACAAATTTTGTTAAAATAGATATAATTATTTTGAAAAAAGAGTATAAAGAGAATTTAAGTAAGTTTGATGTTGTTGCTTATTATCGTGGGTTTAGTGATAAGTGTGAGATTTTTGAGAGAAGTGTCGCATATCGTACAGTAGAAAAAAATAGGAAAAAGAGATGAAAAAAATTATATATGGTTTAAGTAATTTCAAACAGATACGAAGTGAAGAGTATCTGTATATAGATAAAACAAGATTTATAGAGATTTTAGAGAATAGAAGTGAAAAGTATACACTATTTTTAAGACCAAGAAGGTTTGGAAAGTCATTATTTCTCTCAACACTTTGGCACTATTATGATGAAAGTTTTTTAGATGAGTTTGATAATCTTTTTAGAGAAACATATATAGGAACAAATCCTACACCATTAAAAAATAGTTATAGAGTTCTCTTTTTAGAGTTTAGTGGGATTGAGGTTGAGAGAGGATTAGAAACCTTGCATGAGGATTTTTTAGATAATCTTAAAAAAAATCTATCTGCATATTTACGAAGATATAAATATGATATAGTTTATGAAAACGAGCTTCATAATATAGAAGATACAAAGCAGGTAACAAAAAGATTTTTCGAAATGGTACAAAACGATAAAATCTATTTAATAATAGATGAATACGACCAATTTGCAAATGCACTTCTCTCTTATAATATGGAAGATTTTCTAAAGATAGTAGGAAAAGGTGGATTTGTAAGAAGTTTTTATGAAGTGTTAAAAACAGAAACTATGACGGGAACATTACAAAAGATGTTTATTACTGGAGTTACTCCTATAACGTTAGATAGCCTAAGTAGTGGGTTTAATATAGTTGATAATATCTCTTATCACGAAGAGTTTAATGAGTTGGCTGGTTTTACAGAGAATGAAGTAAGATTATCTATAAAAGAGAGTATCGCTAAAAAATGTGATATAGATGAAGATGCAATAATCAATCAGTTAGAGATGTTATATGATGGCTATAAGTTTAATCTTGATGCAGATAACGATATATATAACTCAACAATGGTAAACTTTTTTCTTTTGAGATTTGATGTTAAACGTTGTAAATTTCCCGAACAATTACTAGACCCAAATGTAGCAAGTGACTATGGAGCTATAATGAGATTGTTTAGAATAGGAAACAAAGAGAAAAACTATAAAATCTTAGATGAACTTATAACAACTGGAGAGATAAAAGGAAAACTAAAAGATAGATTTGATTTAGATAAGGGATTTTTTGAAGATGATTTTATAACTTTAATATACTCTATGGGAATAATAACTCATAAAAGAGCGATGTTTGGAAATAAAGTTTTTTGCATTCCAAATTATATGATGGAAGTTCTATATTTGAATTATTTTGCAGTGGAGATAGAAAAAAGAAATAATATCCCTATCCAAGATGGCGCAACGGCGATGGTAAGAGAGTTAGCTCTAGGAGATATGAAACCTTTTACAGAAAAATTGAATGATATTGTCAAAATATTAGGAAATAGAGATTATGCAAAATTTAATGAGAAACATTTTCAATCAATAGTTCTTTCATTACTTAGCTTTGCAGAGTTTTATTATATACAATCGGAGAGAGAGTTTAACAATAAATATCCTGATATTGTAGTAACAGGTAGAAAACCTTATGAGAAAGAGATAGAGTTTAATTATCTGTTTGAGTTGAAGTGGGTAAATAAAAAACAGCCTTTTGAGATACAAAAAGAGAAAGCTGTACAAGAGATAAAAGAATACTTAGAACTTGATAGTATAAACGAGATAGAAAATCTTTATGCTTATGCTGTTGTTGGGTCTAAGGATGGGGTTGAGTTTTTTAGGGTTCAGAAATAAGAGTGTTGATTTAAGTGGTCTTGACTAATGGGGACATTATACAGATAAAAAGCTAGGAGATTAAAGATGAATGAATTGGAAAAAGATAGAATAATATTAGAGTTGCAACAGAGAGTAAATAGGTTAGAGGGGAAAAATGAGGATGGTGTACCATCTTATAGCTTTAGTAAAATTAGAGATAAAGAGTTAGAGAGTATTGTTGAGATACAAAAAATTATTCAATATAAAGATACATTTGATGAATGGTTTAGTTTTAAAGAGAGTGTAAGTGATAGCACTTTAGATTTTTTAGAAAAACTGATAGATAAAAATATCACTTTAATAAATAGTTATCACGAAGAAGATTTAAAGATAAATTTTATAGCACCCTTAATCGCTTATGTTGATTTTTTTATGCTTGATGATAATATTAGAAGTTTTTATGATGAAAAATTGACCTATAAAACAGATAAATTTATTTTAAATGGTGAAGCTGATTTTATAGTTTCTAAAGGGTTGGAAAAAGCTATTAATCCCTACTTTTTTATTCAGGAGTTTAAAAGAGCCGAAGATTTTAGCAACCCACGCCCCCAACTCTTAGCCGAACTCATCTCCGCGATAGAGCTTAATAATGAGCTATCTATGCGAGGTGCTTACATAGTCGGTGAAAACTGGAATTTTGTGATTTTAGAGAAACTAGGAAAAGATAAATATCAATATTTTGTAAGTCGTACTTTTAATTGTACTAATATTGAGGATTTAAAGGGAATTTATAGAAATTTGATGTTTGTGAAAGAGGATATTATTGAGATGCTAAAGGAAAAACCATGTGTGCAGTAGTAAAAGAGAAATATATAGACCCATTTACAGATTTTGGGTTTAAATGGATATTTGGAACAGAGGAGAATAAATCATTATTGATAAGTTTTTTAAATGATTTGTTAGAGTTAGAAGATAAAATAGTTGATGTTACGTATCGGAATTTAGAGAAGTTAGGGTTAAATATTGTAGATAGAAAAGCTATCTTTGATATATATTGTGTAGATGAAAAGAAAAATAGTTTTATAGTAGAACTGCAAAGAAGCCCACAGAAATATTTTAAAGATAGAAGCTTGTTTTATACAACATTTCCAATTCAAGATATGTCAAAAAGAGGAGATTGGGATTATGAACTTAAAAAAGTATATTTTGTATGGATATTAGATTTTTCATTTGATGATTTAAGATTATTAGAAAATAAAAAAAAGATAAGTACAACAAAAGATGAAAAAACATATTTAACAAAAGTACAACTATGCGATATGGATACAAAAGAACTTTTTTATGACAAGATGGCATATTATTATATAGAGATGCCAAAGTTTAAAAAAGAGGAAAAAGAATTATCAAACCATCTTGAGAAATGGTTGTTTTATCTTAAAAATTTAGAGAGATTAGATGATATTCCTAAAACATTCAAAGATGATGAAGTACTTGAAAATGCTTTTGATGTAGCAGAGTTTTTAAAACTAGATAAAGAGAGAAAGTTTGCTTATCAACAAGATTTGAAGGCTAGATTAGATTATAAGAATAGTATCGATTATGCTAAGGAGTTGGCTGGAAAAGAGGGACTGGAGAAAGGACTTGAAAAGGGAATTAAGCAGGGTTTAGTAAAAGGGTTAGAACAAGGACTTGAACAAGGTTTAGAGAAAGGAATTGTTCAAGGTTTAGAACGAGGTCGTGAAGAGGGAGAAAAAAATAAACAGTTGGAGATAGCAAAAAATCTTTTAGATGTTTTAGATAATGAAATAATAGCTTTAAAAACAGAATTAACTGTTAAAGAGATAGAAGAATTAAGAGTAAAATAGGATGTCAATATAATGTCAGAAGAGATAGAACAAAGATTATTAAAAGAAAATGCAGAGTTACGAGAACGTTTAAATAGATTGGAGGGGAAAACAGAGGAGGAGATACCATCTTATAGCTTTAGTAAAATTAAAGAGGAAGAGTTACGAAATCTTGTTTCTATTGAAGAGATTTTTGATTATTCTATTTTTAATGATTGGTTTAAAAATGGAATAATTGAAGATGAAACAATACTCTTTCTTCAAAAACTTTTAGATTTAGAGGCTCATAATATTAAATCATATAATGAAGAAGATTTGAAAATGAAGTTTTTAAGCCCTCTTTTTACACATATAAAATTTACAAATTTAGAATATAATTTTAGAGATTTTTATGAATATTCATTAGAGTACAAAACAGATAAATTTATCTTTACAGGTGTAACAGATTTTATCTTATCTAAAGGGATAAAATATATACAAAAACCCTATTTCTTTATACAAGAGTTTAAAAAAGGAAAAGTAAACACAGATCCAGAACCACAACTCTTAGCCGAACTCATCTCAGCGATAGAGCTTAATAATGAGCTATCTATGCGAGGTGCTTATATAGTTGGAGCTACTTGGAACTTTGTGATTTTGGAAAAGTTAGGGCAAAATAGTTATAGATATTTTGTAAGTCGTGATTTTAACTGTACAAATATAGAGGATTTGAAAAGGATTTATCAGAACTTGATATTTGTGAAGAATGAAATAATTGAAAGTATTAAAATATGAAAAGGAAAAAAAATGAAACTAAACAAACCAAAACATTCATTATATAGAAATGGAATGTATGCCCTAGAAGGGTTAATAGATATTACAAAAAATGAGACATCATTTAAGTGGCAGATTTTTATGTTACTAGTTTTAGGAACTGTTGCTTGGACTCTTCCTATCAGTTTTACTCAATCGGCTGTTTTATTTATAGCTATATTTATACCTGTTTTAGCTGAGGTAGCAAATAGTGCAATAGAGAGAGTGGTAGACCTTGTAACAGATGAGTATCATATAATGGCAAAACGTGCTAAAGATGTTGGTGCTACTTTAGTTATTTTAAGTTTAATAGTTATGGCTCTTATTTGGATGGCTGTTTTAGCTGTTGCATTTAAGTTAGTATAAAAATTTTAGAGGAGAAGAGAATGAAAACAACGTTAATCATAGGTGCAGGTGGAGTAGGTCGAGTAGTAGTTTATAAATGTGTTCAAAATGCAGATGTTTTTGGTCATATAGTTTTAGCAAGTCGAAGAGTAGAGAGCTGTAACACTATAAAAAGTGAACTTCCTAATGCTGATATAGAGAGTAGAGAAGTAGATGCAGATATAACTCAAGAGGTTATTAATCTTATAGAGGATGTCAAAGCAGATATAGTTATAAATGTAGCCTTGCCTTATCAAGATTTGACTATTATGGATGCTTGTATCGCTACATCTACACCATATCTTGATACTGCTAACTATGAACATCCTGATGAAGCTAAGTTTGAGTATAAACTCCAATGGGAAAGAGATGAAGCATTTAAAAAAGCTAATATTATGGGGCTTTTAGGAAGTGGTTTTGACCCTGGAGTTACAAATGTCTTTTGTGCTTATGCACAGAAACACTATTTTGATGAGATAGAAAGTATCGATATTATGGATTGTAATGCTGGTGACCACGGTTATGCTTTTGCAACAAACTTTAATCCTGAGATAAATCTTCGTGAGGTGAGTGCTAATGGTCGCTATTGGGAAGAGGGCAAGTGGATAGAAACTAAACCTATGGAGATTAAAAAAGTTTGGGATTATCCTGAGGTTGGAGAGAAAGATAGTTATCTTTTATATCACGAAGAGATGGAATCTTTAGTTAAACATATCAAAGGTCTAAAACGTATACGATTTTTTATGACATTTGGTGAGAGTTACCTAACTCATATGAGATGTTTGGAAAATGTTGGAATGTTAGGGATTAAAGAGGTAGAACATAAGGGACAAAAGATAGTACCTATGGAGTTTTTAAAAACACTTCTTCCTGACCCAGCATCTTTAGGCTCTCGTACAAAAGGTAAAACAAACATCGGTATCATCGCTGAGGGTATGAAAGATGGTAAAAAGAGAAAAATCTATATCTATCAAGTAAGCGACCATGAAAAATGTTTTGCTGAGGTAAACTCTCAAGCAGTTTCCTATACAACAGGAGTTCCAGCAATGATAGGGGCTAAACTTATGTTAGAGGGAAAATGGAGTGCAAAGGGTGTTTACAATATGGAACAGTTTGACCCAAATATTTTTATGGATGAGTTAAATAAGCAGGGGTTACCTTGGAATGTGAAGGAGTTGTAATCCTTCCATTAAAAAGAAAATAATAAGTAATATGTTTGAAAAGTTATTTACAGTTTGTCGCAGAAAATAAAGGAAATTTCAATGTCTGAAGAGATAGAGCTAAAGTTATTAAGAGAAAATGAAGAGTTGCGTCAAAGATTAAATAGATTAGAGGGTAAAAATGAAAATGGGATACCGAGTTATAATTATAGTACCATTAAACTAGAAGAGCTTACCACTCTTGTTGATATTGAACGAGATTATATTAAGGAAGATGTTTTTAATCATTGGTTTGATTTTGAATATGATGTAAATGAGAGTGAAGAGAAATTTTTACAAACTCTTATTGATAAAAATATTCATATTATAACTCTTTATCATGAAGAGGATTTAAAAGTAAATTTTATTGTTCCATTGATAAATAAAATAGATTTTTTTATGTTAAAAGATAAAATCCGAAATTTTTATCATGAAACTCTCTTTTATCAAACGGATAAATTTATTTTTAATGGTAAAGCAGATTTTATTGTTTCCAAAGGTATTAGAACTGCTACTAATCCCTATTTTTTTATACAAGAGTTTAAAAAAGGAGTACGACCGACAGACCCTGAACCACAACTCTTAGCAGAACTTATTTCAGCGATAGAACTTAACAATGAACTCTCAATACGAGGTGCTTACATAGTTGGAGAAAACTGGAATTTTGTGATTTTAGAAAAATTAGGAAAAGACAGATATCAATATTTTGTAAGTAGGACATTTAATTGTACAAATATTGAGGATTTAAAAGGGATTTATAAAAATCTTATGTTTGTTAAAAATGAGATTATTGAGATGGTTAAAAAAGAGAAGATATAAAATATTTGATTATAATCCTTCTATTAAAACATCCCAAACTCTATCAACCTCTTTATCGTTAAGAAATAGTGTTGATTTTGTTGCATAAAGCTCATCAAGAGCTTTTGCATCTATTGGAAATGTTTTGCTACATCTATAATGTGTAGGTAGATAGGCACGGATAAGTGAAATTTTTTCCTCTATAATTTGAGAACATAAAAAACATCTATGTTCTGTATGTAATCGTCCCTCGTACTCTAAAAGTTTTACATAACTTTCAACTCCAACTCTTTTAGGATTTTGTTTAGACCACTCTTTTGAAGCATTGTCAATAAGTTTAAAATAGAAATCACCAATATTTTCAGAATCTCTAAGATGCTTAAAAAAAAGTCCTAAAAAATCTTGCCAAAGTTTCAAATGGTGATGATTATTTATCCAAGGAAAGCCGATATGAATAACATCTTTTAATCTTGCAATAGTAGATTTAGCAGAAGATTCTGTTTCATAATCTATCTTAAATCCAAGATTAATAGTTCCATGTCTTGCTCCATAGAACCTATAAAGGGTATCTAAGCTATTTTTTGATATTATAGTAACTATCAAATCTTCATCTTTGACTCTATTTATCTTGATAATGTAACCATTCATTAAATTACTTCCTAAATATACACAAAATTAAAATTTCTTCTCTAAAAATATATAGAATTATACGTTTTTAAACCTTTAAATAGTACAATATTGCACTTTATCTCTAAATAGACTAAGTTACTTTAAAAAGAGATTAAAAATGTATATTTTTTTATACAAAATTTGTAAATTTTAGGAGTGAAAATGGTTGAACATCATGATTTATTAAGATCCTTTAAGGATAACTGTGGTTTTGGTCTTGTTGCTAATATTAAGAACAAAGCATCTCACAAAGTTTTAGATGACGCAGTTACGGCATTGGAAAGAATGATGCACCGTGGTGCAGTTGCAGCAGATGGAAAAACAGGTGATGGTAGTGGGTTATTACTTTCTATGCCAACAGAGTTTTTAACAGCAGAAGCAAAAAAAAGTGGAATTGAACTTCCAACACAATTTGCAGTAGCTTCAGTATTTACTAAAAATAGAGAGCATCTTAAAACACTAGAAGAGTTTTGTGAAAATAATGACTTAAAAGTTGTTTTAAGCCGTGATGTACCTGTAAATAAAGATGTTTTGGGTGACCAAGCGATAGCATCTTTACCTAGTATTGTACAACTATTTATCACACCAAACTCTTTAATGGCTACAAATAGATTTGATGCTCTTTTATACCTTTCTCGTAAAGAGTGTGAGCATAAGTTAATTGATGATAGAGATTTTTATATAGCTTCAATGAGTTCTACGGTTCTTTCATATAAAGGGCTAGTTATGCCTACACATATTAAAGATTTTTATCAAGATTTACAAGACGATAGTTTTAAAATATCTTTTTCATTATTTCATCAAAGATTCTCAACAAATACACTTCCAGAGTGGAGATTAGCTCAACCTTTCCGTGCAGTAGCTCATAATGGTGAGATTAACTCTGTTGAAGGTAATCGTATAAATGTAGAGATTAAATCTGAATCTATTAAATCAGATGTATTTAGTGATGAAGAGATAGCTAGAATTTTACCTATTTTACAATTAAATTCATCAGATAGTGCATCAGCAGATAACTTCTTTGAATTTTTAATTGTTAATGGTATGGATTTCTTTAAAGCTGCTCGTGCAGTTATCCCATCAGCATGGCAAAATGCTCCACATATCGACCCAGAACTTCGTGCATTTTATGAATATCATTCAACAGTATTTGAAGCATGGGATGGTCCAGCTGCATTTTCTGTAACAGATGGTCGCTATATAGGGTGTGTATTAGATAGAAATGGGCTTCGTCCATCTAAATATATCGTGACAAATGACGATAATCTTCTTATCGCTTCAGAATATGGTGTTGTAGATATTGCAGAGGAAGATATTAAAGAGAGAGGTCGTCTTCAATCTGGTGAGATGATAGGTCTTGACCTTAAGTTTGGGAAATTACTAAGAAGTAATGAGATAGATAACTATTTAAAAAGTTCAAATCCATATATGAAATGGTTAAATGAACATATGATATATCTTCAAGAGCATGTTGAAGAGCAATATGTAGCAAAATGTGATTTTGAAGATGAAGATTTAGTAAAAAGACAAAAGTTTTTCAATGTTACTCAAGAGATAGTTGAACAAGTTATTGAACCTATGATAATTGATGGAAAAGAGGCTGTTGGTTCTATGGGTGATGATACTCCTATTGCTGCTTTTTCAGATAAACAACGTGCTTTTTCTGACTATTTTAAACAAAAATTTGCACAGGTAACAAATCCACCAATTGATCCAATTCGTGAAAAAGTTGTTATGAGTTTAAATACTGGTTTTGGAGAGGTTCATAATATTCTTGATGAAATTCCAACACATGCACAACGTTTAAAATCTATATCTCCTATTATCACTCGTGAAAAATTAGATGTTTTAAAATCATTTGGAGACAAAAAATCTCCACGTTATCAATCTAACTATCATAATAACACTTTTTCAACTGCTTATCAAGGAGATTTAGAGGAAGCTTTAAATCAACTGGTTGATAAAGTTGTAACAAGTGTAAAAGAGGAAGAAACAAGAGTTATTATCTTTGATGATTATGAGTTTAGTGCTGAGAATAAAATCATTCCAATGGCTATGGTTATTGGTCGTGTAAATTTTGCATTATTAAAAGCGAAAGTACGTCATCTTATCTCGATGATTGCTGTAACAGGTGAAGTGATAGATTCTCATAGTGCTTCTGTTCTTATTGGATATGGTGCAAGTGCTATCTATCCAAATCTTCTTTTTTCAACAGCTATCGAGATTATTCAACGTTCAAATGTTATAAATGTTGATAACTCAGAAGCTCTTAAATCTGTTCATGGTGCATTAAATGCAGGTCTTTTAAAGATTATGTCAAAAATGGGTATTGCTACAATAGCATCTTATAGAAATGCTGGTCTTTTTGATGTTCTTGGATTAAGTAAATCTATTGTAGGAGATTGTTTTGAGAGTTCTAACTCTGCTATCAATGGTCTTAATTATGCAGATATAGATGAAAGAATAACTAAATATCATAAAAGTGCATTTAATAAAAGTGGATTTAATAAAATATTCCCACTTAATATTGGTGGTTTTTATAAATTTTATACAGGACAAGAACATCATGATTTCGGTCCAGTTGTTATTCATGCTATCCATACAATGGCAGAGAGTGGTAAAACAGAGGATTATAATAGATTAAGAGATTTAGTAAATAAACGTGGTTTTAAATTTATTCGTGATTTCTTTGAACTTAAATCAGATAGAAAATCTATCGATATTTCAGAAGTAGAACCAAAAGAGAAAATCTTTAAACGTTTTGCATCAGCTGCAATGAGTCTTGGTTCTATATCTCCAGAAGCACACGAAACAATTGCTATTGCTATGAATAGAATAGGTGCACAGTCAAACTCTGGTGAGGGTGGAGAAGATAAAGCTCGTTTTGGAACGGAAAGAGTTTCTAAAATCAAGCAAGTTGCATCGGGACGTTTTGGAGTTACTCCAGCATATTTAAGAAGTGCAGAAGAGATTCAAATAAAAGTAGCACAAGGTGCAAAACCAGGTGAGGGTGGACAACTTCCAGGGCATAAAGTTACTCCTTTAATTGGAAAACTTCGTCATACTGTTCCAGGGGTTACTCTTATCTCACCACCACCACATCATGATATTTACTCTATTGAAGATTTATCACAACTTATTTTTGATGTAAAACAGGTAAATCCTAAAGCTCGTGTGGCTGTTAAATTAGTTTCAACTATTGGTGTTGGTACTATCGCTGCTGGTGTTGCTAAAGCCTATGCAGATAAAATTATTATCTCTGGTGGCGATGGTGGTACAGGTGCAGCACCTTTAACATCTATCAAATTTGCAGGTAATCCTTGGGAGATAGGTTTAAGTGAAGCACATAATGCACTTAAAGCAAATAATCTTCGTGGACTTGTTGAAGTTCAGGCTGATGGTGGTCTGAAATCTGGTTTAGATGTTGTTAAAGCAGCTCTTTTAGGTGCTGAATCTTTCGCATTTGGTACAGGTGTTCTTACTATTGTTGGTTGTAAAATGCTTCGTATCTGTCATGTAAATAAATGTTCAGTAGGTATCGCTACTCAAAATGAAACACTTCGTCAAGAGTTCTTTAAAGGGCATGTTGATCAAGTTATTAACTATTTTACACTTTTAGCTGAAGATGTTCGTTCTATTATGGCTGAACTTGGTTATAAAACTATGGAAGAGATGGTTGGTCGTGTAGATATATTGAAAGTTAAAGATGATGAGTTTGCTCAGAAATTTGATTTTAGTGCTATTTTACATCAAGAAAAAGGGATAAATACACATCAGCAACCATTTAATCATCCATTTGATGATAATGCTTTTGAAAAAGATGTTTTAAAAGAAGCTATGACGGCGATTAAACATCCTGAACACCCAATTAGAATAAATAGAGAGATTAAAAACATCCATAGAAGTTTTGGTGCATTGGTTTCTGGTGAGATCGCAGAGTATTATGGTGATGCAGGCTTAAAAGCTGACACTATTAAAATCAATCTTTCAGGTGTAGCTGGTCAAGCTCTTGGTGCATTTTTAATTCCAGGTGTTTCTATCTATCTTAATGGTGTTGCAAATGATTATCTTGGAAAAGGTATGCATGGTGGTAAAATTATCATCACTTCTAAAAATGAGGGTGAAGAGTTTTCTGCTGGTGGTAACACTTGTCTTTATGGTGCAACTGGTGGTAAACTTTATATCTCAGGTTCAGTAGGTGAGCGTTTTGCTGTTCGTAACTCTGGTGCTGTTGCGATAGTTGAGGGAACAGGAGATAATGCTTGTGAATATATGACAGGTGGTATCGTTGCTATTCTTGGTCGTACAGGTATCAACTTTGGTGCAGGTATGACAGGTGGTGTTGCTTTTGTTTATGATGAAGGTCACTCTTTTGTTGAAAATGTGAACCGTGAGCTAGTAGATGCTATTCGTATAGATACGGATGAAGGTTCTGATGCTAGACATCTATTAAAAAGATTATTAAAAGATTATATAGTTGAAACTGAAAGTAAAAAAGCTCAAGAGTTACTAGAGAACTTTAGAGTAGAGGTAAGAAATTTCTGGTTAGTTCGTCCTAAAAACTTAACAAAATTACCTCTTAATTTAGAGAATGGAGATTAATATGAGAGAATTTTTAAAAACTGAAAGAATCGATCCTACTAAAAGATTAGTAGTAGAGAGAACAAAAGATTTTAATGAAATTTATGAAGTTTTCGATAAACATGAAGCATCTTCTCAAAGTGATAGATGTATTCAATGTGGGGATCCTTTTTGTTTAAATAAATGCCCACTTCATAATTACATACCTCAATGGTTGAAATCTGTTGCAGAGAAAGATTTAGAGTTTGCATTTAAACTTTCAAATGAACCATCACCTTTTCCAGAGGTTATGGGGCGTGTTTGCCCACACGATAGACTTTGTGAGGGTGATTGTACTCTGAATGATGGTCATGGTGCTATAACTATCGGTTCAGTTGAAGCTCATATTACAGAAGAGGGTTTTAAAGCTGGATATACACCAGAATTTCCAGGTATTACAACAGATAAAAAAGTAGCTATTATAGGAAGTGGACCTGCAGGACTTTCTACAGCTACATATCTTTTACGTTCAGGTATTGCTGTAACTATGTATGAGAGAGCTGAGCGTGCTGGTGGACTTTTGACATATGGTATTCCTAATTTTAAACTTGATAAAAAAATAGTACAAAGACGTGTATCTTTACTTGAAGATGCTGGACTAAAGTTAGTTTTAAATTGTGAAGTTGGTAAAGATATCTCGTTTGAAGAGATTACAAACTCTCACGATGCTATCTTTATTGGTGTGGGTGCAACTAAAGCAAAATTTGCTTCATTATCTGGAGAAAAAGCGAAAAATGTATATCCTGCAATGGATTATTTAACAGCAATTCAAAAGAAAAACTTTGAGGTATCTTATGACACTAAATTTGATTTTAAAAATTTAGATGTTGTTGTTATTGGTGGTGGTGATACTGCTATGGATTGTTTAAGAACAGCGAAAAGAGAGGGTGCAAAAAGTGTAACTTGTTTGTATCGTCGTGATGAATTAAATATGCCAGGTAGCAAAAAAGAGTATAAAAATGCTATGGAAGAGGGTGTTGATTTTAAATTTTTAGCATCTCCTAAAGAGATTATACTTAATGAAGATGGTTTAGCTACATCTGTTGAAATTATAAGAACAACTTTAGGTCTTAAAGATGAATCTGGTCGTCAAAAGATGCAAGAGGTAAAAGGAAGTGAAACTAAAGTGAATGCTGATGTTGTAATTATGTCACTTGGATTTGACCTTGCAAAACCATCTTTTTTAGCTGAAAATGGTATAGAAACAAACTCTTGGGGTGGAATAGTTATAAATGAAGAAACTTATGAAACAACTACTTCAGGTGTTTATGCTGGTGGAGATTGTTTTAGAGGTGCTGATTTAGTTGTAACTGCTGCATTAGATGGTCGTGAAGCTGCAAAAAGTATAGTAAGCTCTTTGCTCAACTAAGAAGGATTCCTTTTGAATATTTTAAGTCTTTTTTCTAAAAATCAGGATAAACAGCCAGTTAATACAGAGACCTCTTCTCATTGGATTAAATGTAAATCGTGTAGTTCATTGATGTATTATAAAGAGGTTGAAAATCAAAATTATGTATGTCCTAAGTGTGGTTTTCATTTTCGTATAGGTGTAAAAGAAAGAATTGAACTTTTAGCTGATGAAGATAGTTTTATAGAGTTTGATTCTAACCTTGAACCAGTTGATCCATTGAAATTTGTTGATAAAAAAGCATATTCTAAAAGAATTGAAGAGGGATTTGCAAAAACTGGTAGAAAATCATCAGTTGTGAGTGGTTCTATTACAATGAATGGAGTGTCTGCTCAGATAGTAATCTTTGACTTTGCATTTATGGGTGGTTCTTTAGGTTCTGTTGAGGGTGAAAAAATTGTACGTGCCGTTAATCGTGCTATTGCTAATCGTGAGGGTTTAATTATTTTGAGTGCTAGTGGTGGTGCTAGAATGCAAGAGAGTACATTTTCACTTTTACAGATGAGTAAAACTTCTGCTGCATTGGCAAAGTTAGCAAAAGAGAAACTTCCATATATCTCTGTTTTAACTGATCCAACTATGGGTGGAGTAAGTGCATCATTTGCTACTTTAGGTGATATTATTATTGCCGAACCAGGTGCATTAATAGGTTTTGCAGGGCAAAGAGTTATTGAACAAACTATCGGTTCAGCACTTCCAGATGGATTTCAAAGAGCTGAGTTTTTATTGGAAAAAGGTTCTGTTGATATGATAATTAATAGAAACGATTTGAAAAAAACTTTATCAGATATTTTAACTCTTTTGAAAGCTTAATATGAGATTATATGCACTTTGTGACCAAGATATGCTTGATACTAATAATATATCATTAGTTTCTTTTGTTGAAATTGCAAAGAAAAATTCTGCTGAGATTATTCAGTATAGAAATAAAAATGGTTCGTTAGATGTTATCAAAGAGAAACTTTTATCTATTAAAAAACTCTCAAATGCTCTTTTAATTGTAAATGATAAATATGAACTTATTCAATATTGTGATGGTGTTCATATGGGTCAAGAAGATTTAAGAGTTGTTGATAATGATATTTTTGAAGCTAGTAAGAAGATACGAGAGTATATAGGTAAAGATAAATACTTTGGTATCTCCACTCATGAGAAAGAAGAAATTTTAGAAGCAAATAGAATGGATTTAGATTATATTGGATTAGGTGCTTATAGAGATACAAGTACAAAAAAAGATATATCTACTGTTCTTGGTGATAAAATAGATTTTATAGCTTCTCATTCAAAACATAAAGTAGCTGTTATTGGTGGTGTTAAGATGGATGATAGTTTTCAAAATATTACATATCATGTAATTGGAAGTGGGCTTTTAAGATGAAAATAGAGATTATCTCGATAGCTAAAAAAGAGAAAACTTTATATGACCCACTTTATAAAGATTTAACAAAGATGATATCTCGTTTTGCAAAAGTTGAAGATAGAGAACTTTTTCCAAAAGATGTAGCAAAAGCACATACAATCTCACCTAAAGCATCTCAAGAGGCTTATACAAAACTATTAACGCCATATATAGGAAAAGATTATTCTATAACACTTCACCCTGATGGAGAGTTAGTTGATAGTTTTGAATTTAGTAAACTATTGAAAGATAAAATGTCTGTTAAATTTTTTATCGGTGGTGCTTATGGATTTGATGATGATTTTATAAGTAAAAGTGATAAAGTAATAAGTTTAGGTAAATTAACTATGAGTCATAAAATAGCAAAAGTTGTTTTATTGGAACAGATTTATAGAGGATTTTCTATTTTAAGTAATCATCCCTATCATAAGTAAGGAGCAGAAAATGCAACAGAGTGAATTGAACTATTTTAAAGATATTTTAGAGAGTCGTAAAAAACAGATTATAATTAATATTGTAGATGTTAATGAAGAGTTAAATCAGTTAAACTCTTTAGAACTTAATGATGAAGCAGACCATGTTTCGGTAGATAACAACTCAATGGTTGAAAGTGTTATTGTTCAACAGCAAGATAAAGAGTTAAAAGAGATAGATATTACTCTTAATAAGATTGCAACAGGTGAATATGGTATTTGTGAGATGTGTGAAGATAAAATAGGTTTTCAAAGATTGAAGGTGAAGCCTCATGCTATCTATTGTGTAGCTTGTAGAGAGATAGTAGAAAAATCTAAATAGAAGGAAGTTTAAAATGATGTATATTAAAAGATACACTATTGCAGTAGCTTTGTTGGTTGGTGTAGTAGGTTGGTATATCCATACATATTTGACTAAAGAGACTATGAGTATAGATTTTTTTGGTTATCAGTTACCTGAATTAGCAATCTTTTTATGGGTACTTGTTCCTGTAATTGTATTATATATAGCAAGTGTTATTCATATGGCGTTTTATTCTTTATTGATTCGTTTAAAAAATCGTATGTATGAAAAAGATGCACAGAAATTAGTTGATTCTATCATAGATGCTTATCTTGGTAAAAAAGATAGAAAGAATGAGTTTAAAACAGAGAGATATAAGCTTTTAGGTTCATTAATCGATAATACTACACTTACAGCACACTCTTCAATATCAAGAACAGGTAGTAATCAGAAACTAAATGAGGTTGTTACTTTAATAGAAAATATTAATAATGGTAAAACAGTTGATTTAAAAGCTTATCTTTTAGATGCTACAAATGAATTATCTATTAAGAACAATAAAAATCGTTATGATAATAAAGAGATAACAGCAGAAGAGATAGTTACTAATGCTGATAATTATGATAAAGAATTAGTGAAAGATGCTTATGTTGAGTATGTAAAAATGGTATCTTTAGAAAATATAGAGAAATATCAAGACTATATAACTAAAACAGCACTTTTTGAGATTTTGAAAAGAGTGAATGTAGAGGAAAATAGTTTACTTATCTCTAATGAACTTTTAACATCATTATTTGAGAAATTAGATTTAGATGGTAAAGATTATATTGATATATCGATAGCACTTTCAAAAGGAATGATACCTGAACAGAGAATTAAATTATTTGAAACTCTTTCTGAAAAAAGTGATTTATATATGAAAGCATACCTATTTACTCTTTTTGATTTAGAGATGAACTCATTGGCAACAGATATTTTAAATAACTCTCAACCAGAAGAGTATATGAGATTTAAAGCATATAATGCCTTGAAAGAGTCTCATAAAAACTTTAATATAAATTTGTTTATCTAAGATGTTGAAAAATTTATCTTTTAATAAACCTATATATGTATTAGCTCCATTGGCAGGTTTTACAGACCTACCATTTAGAAGTGTCGTTAAAAAATTTGGAGCAGATTTAACTGTAAGTGAAATGTTAAGCTCCAATGCTTTAGCACATGGTTCTAAAAAAACATTTCATATGATAGAGAAGTCACCAAATGAAAATCCATATTCTGTGCAGTTAGCTGGTTCGAATGTAGATATTATAAAACAAGCTGTTGAAGTGTTAAATGACTATGATGGAATAGATATTATTGACCTTAATTGTGGATGTCCTGTTCCTAAGGTTGTAGGTCACGGAAGTGGTAGTTCACTTCTTCTTGATTTAACCCTCATGAGTGATATTATTAAGACAATCAAATCTACATCAAATAAACAGCTTACAAGTGTAAAAATTAGATTAGGATTTGAGAAAAAAAATCATATAGAAATTGCTAAAATAGTTGAAGATAGTGGAGCTGATTTTTTAGCTGTTCATGGAAGAACACGAGCTGGAAAATTTAAAGCGGAAGTTGATTATGATGCTATTAAAGAGATTAAAGAGGCTATCTCTATTCCTGTAATAGCCAATGGTGATATAGATTCTTATGATAAAGCAAAATGGGTTTTAGAACATACTGGAACTGATGGAGTTATGATCGGTCGTGGTGCTGTTGGTGCTCCTTGGATTTTTCATCAACTTCGTACAGGAAAAAAAGATATTGAACAAAATATTAAATATGAAATTATTATGGAACATTTTGATAAGATGATAGAATTTTATGGTTCCCATGGTGTTGCGATGTTTAGAAAGCATACACATACCTATTCAAAAGGGTATAAAGGAGCTTCTATTTTGAGAAATGATGTAAATAGAATTAATGATATTCAAGAGTATAGAGATGTCATAAATGATTTTTTTAAAAATAGTGAAATGGCACTATAATGCTTGATATTAGTATGTCGATTCAACTTTTAGAAAAAGATGATATAGCTGATAATGTTCTTCATTATACATACAACACAAAACATCTTCTATCTTTGATTAAAGAGGGTATATCAGAGGATAACCCTACTTTTATGAGTTCTTACCGTTCATTTGAAGGTGAAGTGTATGAAAATTTTATTTATGAAAAACTTTTAAGATATGCAAAAGAGAATGATGAAATTGATAAATTTATCTTGAAAGGGTATCATCAAGATAAATATAAATCTTATCCAAACACTCTCTCTATTAGTGAAAAACAGCAGATAGTTTACAGAACTAAAAGTAGAGAAATAAGTGAATTTGATGCTATCTTAATTACAAAAAAGCAAGAGTTATATTTCGTTGAGATGACACTTGTAAAATCTGTCTTGAAACTTCGAAAACGGCTTCGTAAAAAGAAAGCACTTTTAGAAATAATTTTTCCAAACTATGAGATAAAAGCATTGATTATATTAAATGAGGGTGCTACGGGAACAAAACAGTTTCCAGATTATTGTAAAGTTTGGTTTACTAAAGAATTTTCGGCAAAAGATGTACTTTCCTATATTGTAGATGAAAAACCTAGAAAATTATTGAAAAAAGAGAGTATAAATTCGAAGAAGATGATAGAAACAGATAAGTTAAAACTTTATCCATTCAAATATTACAATACAATGACTTGGATTACTAAGACATTGCGAATGCACAAAAAACATATCTTAGATATATATTTTCTTATGAACTATAAAATACAACGATACCACGATCTTTATAATAAATTTTATATAGGTTATTGCACAGTTTCAGAAATCGCAGAACTATTATCTTTAAATATAGAAGAGTATGATAAAAATCAGAGAGTTGTTGTCGCTATTGAAAAGAAGCACTCTAATGAGATAATTTTAACATATTATATTCAAAAAACAAGAAAGCTTTTACACCTATTTTCTTTTGACGATGAAAATCGTATGACAAAAGAAAAGAAAGACCCTTATGGTATAACTGTTACAGAGGTGTATCATGTTAATAGATTTATGGATTCTGGTTATGAGTTAAGTGTAGCTAATTTAATAACTATTAAAAAATTATTAAAAGATAACTTTAATAATCTACAATCTTAAAAGAGAGGTTCTATAGAGAACTTTTCTTATCTTTCACATTACATTTTATAATAAAATCTTTAAATAAAAAAGCTACAAAAGAGAAAACTCTTTTGTAGCTTTGAAGAGAGAGAAAATTATAAACTATAATTTTCTATAAGGTTAAAGTTAAGATATTTATAAATCTCAGCTTCTTTACCATTGATTTTTTGAGTTTTTTCTAAGTATTCAGTTGCTGTTGGAAGACGTCCTAACATTGAACATACTGCCGCTAATTCTGCAGAACCTAAATAAACTAATGTATCTTTACCTAAACGGTTATCGAAGTTTCTAGTTGAAGTTGAAAATACAACAGAACCATCACCAACACGAGCTTGGTTACCCATACATAAAGAACAACCAGGAATTTCAGTTCTAGCACCAGCTGAACCAAATACAGAGTAGTAACCATCTTTTATAAGTTGTTTCTCATCCATTTTTGTTGGAGGACATACCCATAAAGTAGTTGGAACTTTACCTTCACCACGTAAAACTTCACCAAGTGCACGGTAGTGACCAATATTTGTCATACATGAACCAACAAATACTTCATCAATGTTTGTAGGTCTATCTGAAGCTAAAATTTCAGAAAGTGTTGCAACATCATCTGGGTCATTTGGACATGCTAAAATAGGTTCAGTAATATCATTTAAGTTGATTTCGATTACTGCTGCATACTCAGCATCAGCATCAGCTTCCATAAGATTAGGATTTTGTATCCATTCATTCATCTTCTCAATACGACGAGCGATAGTTCGACCATCTTCATAACCATCATCAATCATAGATTGTAAAAGAACGACATTTGATTTTAGGTATTCTATAACTGGCTCTTTGTTAAGTTTAACAGTACAAGCAGCAGCAGAACGCTCAGCAGAAGCATCAGAAAGTTCAAATGCTTGTTCAGCTTTTAAATCAGGTAAACCTTCAATCTCTAAAATTCTACCAGCAAAGATATTTTTCTTACCTTTTTTAGGTACAGTTAAAAGCCCCTCTTTGATAGCTTTATGTGGGATAGCATTTACAAGGTCACGAAGAGTGATACCTGGTTGCATCTCACCAGAAAACTTAACAAGAACAGACTCAGGCATAGTTAAAGGCATAGAACCAGTAACACCAGCAAACGCAACGATTCCTGAACCACCTGGAAATGAGATACCGATAGGGAAACGTGTATGACTATCTGCACCAGTACCAACAGTATCTGGAAGAACCATTCTATTTAACCATGAATGGATAACACCATCGCCAGGACGAAGAGCAACACCTGAACGGTTAGAGATAAAATCTGGAAGTGTATGGTGCATAGTTACATCTGAAGGCTTAGGATAAGCAGCAGTATGACAGAAAGATTGCATAACTAAATCAGCATTGAAACCAAGTGCAGCAAGTTCTTTAATCTCATCTCTTGTCATTGGACCAGTTGTATCTTGTGAACCAACAGTTGACATTTGAGGCTCTACATACATACCTGGACGAACACCAGTCATACCTGAAGCTTTACCAACCATTTTTTGTGCAAGAGTAAAACCTTTTCCACTATCAGCTGGTTGTTCAGCAGTTAAGAAAGTATCAGTTGTACCCATACCTAAACACTCACGTGCTTTAGTAGTTAAACCACGACCAATGATAAGTGGAATACGACCACCAGCACGTACTTCATCAGTGATAGTGTTAGGGTTAAGTTTAAAAGTAGCAATACACTCACCATTTTTATGAGCTTCACCTTTGTATGGATAGATATCGATAACATCTCCCATTTCCATCTGTGTAACATCAAGTTCTAATGGTAATGCACCTGAATCTTCACTTGTTGCAAAGAAGATTGGAGCGATAATCCCACCAAGAACAACACCACCAGTACGCTTATTAGGAACACCTGAAATATCTTCACCCATGTGCCATTGAACAGAGTTGATACCTGATTTACGAGAAGAACCAGTACCTACAACATCACCAACATAAGCAACTGTGTGACCTTTTTCTTTTAAATCTTTGATAGTTTGAGCAGGATTTTCCATCTTTGCTGTAAGCATAGAGTTTGCGTGAAGTGGGATATCTGAACGAGTAAATGCTTCAGAAGCTGGAGATAAATCATCAGTATTTGTTTCACCTGGAACTTTAAATACTGTAACAGTGATTTTTTCAGCAAGTTCTGGTTTATTAGTAAACCACTCAGCATTTGCCCAAGAAGTCATCACTTTAGTAGCAGCTGCATTTCCAGCTTTGTGTAATTCTTCAACATCATTAAATGCATCATAAACAAGAAGAGTTTTGCTTAAAGACTCAACCGCTGCATCAACAACTGCAGAGTTTGAAGATGAAAGTGCATCAATCATTGGCTTAACATTGTAACCACCAAGCATCATACCTAACATTTCAACTGCTTTCTCAGCAGAAATAGCAGATACTGTAACTTTATCAGATGCAACATCGTTTAAAAATGCTGCTTTTACATAAGCTGCATCATCAACACCAGGTGCTACACGATTAGTAAGAAGGTCTAGTAATTCATCTGTACAATCTACTTTGATTAATTCAATAACTTCTGCTGTTTGTTCAGCTGAAAGTGGTAATGGTGGAACACCAAGTGTTTCACGCTCTGTAACATGTGCTTTATAATCTTCGATAAATGCCATATTTAATCCTATGTAATAAATTTGACAAATTATAACTAAAGTAAAGTAATCTATTTTATAGTTGTTACATATAGAAACATAATAATTGGGATTTTAGATGTGGTTGTTTATATTTGTAACATATTGAGCTTTCTAAAAGAAATAGATTAAATATTTAAAATAGAGGAAAATTATAATTTAGAGTAACCTTCTTTTCCTAAGCTCCTCATCAATCTTCTCTCTATCATACCCTCTATAATTTGTTTTAAGCCATAGCATATAAGAGTCTGTTAAATCACTAAAATTCATTCCCTTGTATTGCCCAAAACCTATTTTTGAAGAGGACTTTCTTTGAATAATTTTATTTCTGCACTCTACATCAAATTTTTCATACTCCATGAGAGAGAGAAATTGATAAAATTCTAATCGTTTCTGAATAGAAAAAGTATATCTGTTAAAATCAAATATCCCTTTTCTTTTTTTGACAAATAGCTCTATCTCTTGTATTTGCTCTACTGAAAGTTTTTCTAAATTTTCAATATAGACCTCAAAGTAGTTAAAATATTTAGTAAAAATAAATTTAGGTTGTACCATATTAAATAATCTCTCGAATACCTTTAACATTTGGAACAGATAAAACACCGTTAGATTCCAACTGCTCTATAATTCTAGCGGAACGGTTATACCCTATCTGTAATTTTCTTTGTAGATAGGAGATAGATGTTTTTCTATCTGTTAAGACTATATTTTTTGCTTCTTTATAGAGAGGGTCTAACTCATCACCAATATCTTTATGTCCCATATTTATCTTCTCTGTTTCATCTAGTAAAAAGTTTTTATCATAGTTTGGTTTACGTTGTGATTTTATAAACTCTACTATCTCCTCTATCTCCTCTTCTGTACTCCAAGGAGCATGTAATCTTACTAAACCTGTTGAACCTGGAGGAGTGAAAAGCATATCTCCTTTTCCTAAAAGTGACTCAGCACCCATCTGGTCTAAGATAATTTTAGAGTCTATCTTTTGGCCAACTCTATAAGATATACGAGAGGGGAGGTTTGCTTTTATAAGTCCTGTGACAACATCCACAGATGGACGTTGTGTAGCTACAATAAGATGAATCCCCGCAGCTCTTGCCATCTGTGCTAGTCTAGCGATAGAGTGTTCCACCTCTTTTCCACTTGTCATCATCAAATCACCAAGTTCATCTATAATAACCACAATATATGGAAAATGCTCTCCACCCTCTCTTTTTACTTTATCATTATAATTTTCTATATTTTTAGTTCTTGAAGCAGCCATAAGTTCATAACGTCTCTCCATCTCTAAAACCATATTTGCTAATGCTAAAACAGCTTTTTTAGATTTTGTGATAACAGGAGTTAAGAGGTGAGGTATCTCGTTGTAGATAGAAAACTCTAACATTTTAGGGTCTATCATCAACACTCTTAACTGGTCTGGTGAGTTTTTATAAAGAAGAGAGAGTATCATCGCATTTATACCAACACTTTTTCCACTTCCTGTTGTTCCAGCTATAAGAAGGTGAGGGAGTTTTCTAAGGTCGGTTATAAAAGGTTTTCCTACTATATCTTTTCCTAGTGCGATAGTAAGCGGAGAAGATGACTCTTTAAAAAGGTCTGAATCTAAAAGTTCACGTAGGTAGATAGTATCTACTTTTGCATTTGGTATCTCAATCCCAACAACATCTTTCCCTGGGATAGGTGCTTGAATACGAATAGTCTCAGCAGAAAGTGCCATAGCTAAATCATCTTGAAGACTTAAAATTTTACTTACTTTTACATTTGAAGCTGGTTTAAACTCAAATGTGGAAACAACAGGACCAGCATATGTGCGAACAACATCTCCATTTACTTTAAAATGAGCTAGTTTTTCTATTAAAACTGCTATTTTTTCATCTAATTCTGTTTCATCCATACTATGAGATGTTGTATCTCCAAGTTGTAAGATAGATGTAGAGGGTAAGATAAAGTTAGTAGGTTTTTCCACTTCCCCTTTTTCGATATTGTCAAGAAGTTTTTTATTTTCCTCTAGTTCACTTACTATAATAGAATTTGTTTCATGTAATTCTTCATCTATCTGTTTTTCACCTTCCTCTTTTATTATCTCTTTTTCTTGTTGTTCTTCTTCGTCTTCTTCGTCTTCCACCATTATTTCTATACTTTCTTTCACCTCTACTATCTCATCCTTCTCTTCTTCTTGAGGAATATCTATCTCAATAAGTTCAGGTTCTTGAGTATTGACTTTTAAGATAACAGAATCTTCTATATCTTCATTTATCTCCTCTTCTACTTTCTCAATTACTCTTACTTCTTTTTCTTCTTTTTCTTCAACAACTTTTTTTATAGGTTCTTGAGAGATAGGCTCTTCATCCTCTTCTTCGATAACAGCTTCAATAGAATCATCTATTTCTTCAATAGAGGTGTCGATAATAATTTCTTCAATTATCTCCTCTTTCTCTTGTTGTTTTTGGGTAATTAACTCTTGATTTTGATGTGTAGGGTTATGGAAAAAATTGTGGGCAGGTACACTCTTTTTAGGTTTAAATAATGATTGCATCATCTCACTAAGTTCATGTGCAGTTTTATCTAAAATAATTAATACGGAGCTAAATACAATGATGAGAAAAAACATCCAAATACCAAATACACCTATATAAGGAGCAAGAGAGGTTACAAAATCATCAGCTAATTTTCCATTGGATGGAGCATTAAAGATTAGAGCTTGTGCGAGTAAAGAAGCGAAAAAAAGTAAGAAAGATGCGATAGCTATCTCTGCCGTTCTAAAAGTTAATTTGCTATTTTTATAGATTTTATAGATAGGAATGAGGAGCATAAAAATATAGATAAATGATATATAGCCTAAATATAATTTATTTGTTGTAGCAAAGGTAGCACCAAAACTTCCCATTAAACCACTTTCACCAAAAAATGTGGATATGCCTAAGTAGATAAAAACAGATATTAATATAATAAATAATGTGTCTTTCAAGTTATAATTCCTTTTGTATAATTTAAAGGAATTATAGCAAATTAAAGCACTATTTTATTTAACCTCAAACTTTATTAAGAGTTGCTATAATATTTGAACTTTTATAAGAGAGATAAAAATGAAAAAACTATATATATTAAGTAGTGGAGCGGGTGGAACAAGTTATATTACAACCCAAGCAATAGATGCGATAGAAGATAGTGAAGTGATAGTTTCGTATACTAAATATGCTAAAGAGTTAAAAGAACTTATAGTAGACAAAGAGGTTTATACTTCAGGAATGACTCATGAAATAGACAGATGTCAACAAGCTATAAACTATGCAAAAGATGGTAAAACAACTTGTATAGTTTCAAATGGTGATGTTAATGTTTTTGGTATGGCAACATTAGTAGTTGAACTGATTAATGAACAAAATCTTTGGGATGAGATAGAGCTTATCTCTATACCAGGGGTTACTTCATTTTTAGCAGCTGCTTCAAGAGTTGGTGCACCAGTTTCTCAAGATTTTGCTGTTATATCACTCTCAGATAGATTAACAGATATAAATATGATAGATAAAAGGGTTAGAAACTCTTTGGATGCTGATTTTATTATAGGTATATATAATCCAAAATCAAAAAGTAGAATTAAGCCTTATCAAAACTTTTTAAAGGCATTGGGTGAGGTGGATGAAAAGATAGCAATTATAGCATCCAATGTTGGAAGAGAGAAAGAGAAAGTAACTATTAGTACAACAAGTGATTTAATTGAACAAGGATTAGCTCATCCAGACGTTTCCATGTCAACTTTGATTATTGTATGTAACTCAAATACAAAACTTACTAAAAATGGTCTAGTATTGACACCTAGAGGATACTTAAGTAAATATGATATGGATGGAAAAATAAGAGAGAATTAAAATACACCTACTCATCAGAGTAGGCGATAGAGGAAGCTTTCTCTTTATAGATTTGTAGAGGTTCTTTTACTGCATCTTGCTGTTGCTCATTCATAATTTGATTAAGTTCAATAGACCTTGCATTAAGAATATCTTCAAAAGCTTTTTGAGAGTTCGGCTTCTCCTCTTTAAACTTATCTAATAAAATATTTCCATTCCCCAGTAAAATAAGATAACTCTCTTTTCCAAAATCTAGCATAACTACATTTGTATTGTTGTCTATCTCTTTTTGAAATCGTATAGTAACTGTTTTTTCTTGCTCTTTTGTTTCTCCATCTTCTTTGTATCTACTTGTAGGCGTTTCCTCTTTTGCTATGGTTGTTGCATCACTATTTCCTTTGAAAAGCCAAGGATTAGTTTTCTTATCATTTTTTAGTATTTTTTTCTTTACAATAAAAAGAATTATAATTCCAAGAAAGAGTAAAGCTATTGTTATATAATAGTTAGTAGAGATAGTTGTTTCACTTTTAGTTGGTAAACTAGCAAGAGTAGTTGGTAATCTACTCTCTTTTGTAATCAATCTATCTTGTTGCAATGTTTTATCTATAAATCGAAGTCTCAATCCATAAGCATCAGGAGTTTTTGAAGCGATTAAAGAGACAGAAGAGGGTACATTTGCAACAATTTGAGTATATTCAAACATTGGAGTAATGCTTATCGACCTTACAAGTTTTGTGGAGAGTTTTTTTATTTTTGAGCTATCTATCTCTGTATCGTAAAGTTTTATAACTATTTTAGAGTGTTTCTTAGATTGTTTTATTATACCTTTAAAAGGGGTGTCAAAAGTTACCATAATATCAACTCTATCGGTTCTATCATAGATGTTGTAGTTTAAGATTTTAGAACCATAAAGAGAGAAGGAAATAAGAAAAATAAGTATAAACTTCAACATTATTTCTCTTTTGAAAGATGATAAACAACAGCATGAGAATCTAAAATCTCATTTACACGTATTGCAAGGTTTTTTTCATAAACCATAACCTCTCCTTTTCCTAAGATACGACCATTAACATAAGCTTCAACACTTTCACCAGCTGGTTTGTTGAGGTCTATGATAGAACCTTTATTTAGTTGAAGTATCTCATGAACACTAAGCATAGTTTCACCTAAATCAGCGATAAACTCTACATTCATATCTAAAAGACCAGAGTAGTTCATCCATGATAGTTCCTCTCTAATTAGTTTTTCACGATTTGTCATCTATTTCCTTTATAGCTATAAGCATTTTTTCACTTTCAATCTGAATTACTTTTAACTCATCATAGTTAAAATCAAAAACATCAATTTTAAGAAAGTGAGGAGTTGCTATGGTGAAAACATTTTCATTAGCTTCTTCAGCAAGAACTTTTGCACTTCCAATAATTAAGTTAGCAGTTTCAAGAGTCATATCTATAAGTGTTTCTTCATCACTCTCATTCTCTTCTAAAAAGAGTTTCGATATTTTTTGCATAAATGGTTTATCTGATGCAAGGTAAACTCTAAACTTCCCACCAATAGTTGCATCTATATCTATGTATGTAATAATTAATTTCTCATCAATTTGTGGAGCAGTCTCTATTTTATAGGCTTCACGAATCTGATGAATACAAAAATTTTCAGAAGCTTTTATTATTGTGTTAAACATAAATTTACCTTTTTATTTTCTTCTTTAATTATACTTGAAAGATACACAAACTAAAATTAAATTTAAAGGCACAATAGAGTAAAATCTAAAAAATGAAAGAGGTCTATACTATGATAGAGTTAGTTATATTGGGAATGGGTGTTGGCTTGTTATCTGGTTTTTTTGGTATAGGTGGTGGGACTATACTTGTACCTCTTTTACTTATCTTTGGTTATGTTATGAAAGAGGCTATCGGTATATCGATAGTTCAGATGGTTTTTAGCTCTATATATGGAAGTTATCTCAACCATAAAAAGGGTAGTTTAGATATATCACTTATTAGTTTTATAGGTATTGGTGGTGCATTTGGTGCTATGTTGAGTGGCTTTATTGTTACTTATGTAAGTGACACTATTTTAGAACTTCTTTTTCTCTCCTTTGCTCTTTTTGCGCTTACGAGACTCTTTTCTATAACTCACGAACATACTAAGCAAAAAAAAATTAATAAAATTCACCTTGTTTTTATAGGTATTCCTTTAGGGGCTTTGAGTATGAGTATAGGGGTTGGGGGGAGTATATTACTTGTACCTATTTTAGTAAGTTTTTTATATTTCCCACTAAAAAAAGCTACTTCAGCAGGACTCTTTTTTGTTGTTTTCTCATCAATAGCAGGGCTTATTTCTCATGCACAACAGGGGTCTATAAATTATGAAAGTGGGATTATTATAGGGTTGTCATCATTGTTGGGTGTTTATGTAGGTGTGCATCTTAAAGATAAGATAAAAACTACTTTACAAAGAAAAATGTTAGCTATCTTTTATCTTTTGATTGTAGCATATTTAACACAGAGAATAATTATATAGAAGGATAAAAAAATATGAAAAGAATACCTTATGGCATAGCCGATTATAAACTAATAAAAGAGGAAGATTATTACTTTATAGATAAAACTAGATTTATAATAGAGATAGAAAATAGCGATAGATTTTCAATGTTTCTACGCCCTAGAAGATTTGGGAAATCTTTACTTATCTCTATGTTACACTATTACTATGATGTACATTATAAAGAGAGTTTTGATATGTTGTTTGGCGATACCTATATCGCTAAACATAAAACGAAAGAGGCTAATAGTTATCATATTTTGAGATTTGATTTTTCTATGGTTGTTGTTGATAATGTGAAAGTTAATTTTTATGAATATCTTTTAATTGTTTTAAAAAGTTTTGTAAGTAGATATAAAATTGATATTGAAACAGATGCTATTCCTACTATTATTTTAAATAAGATTTTTGATTATTTTCGTAATCATCCAGAGAAAAAACTCTATCTTTTAATAGACGAATATGACAACTTCGCAAATAAACTTCTCCTAGATAACCAAAACAGTTATAAAGATATAATAGCAAATAAAGCATCACTTTATAAACAGTTTTTTACTCTACTAAAAGGTGGAGCAGGAGCTGAAAACTCTCCTCTTAAAAAGATGTTTATCACAGGTGTAACTCCTATGACAATGTATGATGTGACAAGTGGTTTTAATATAGGAAGTAATATCTCTACTCAACCAAACTTTAATGATATGGTGGGGATTACTAGTGATGAGTTAAATATTTTATTAAACTATTATAATCTTGATAAGAAGATAGATAGAGAGCTTTTAAAAACTTGGTATAACAATTATAGATTTTCAGAAGATACAGAGCAGACGATTTATAATACCGATATGATACTTTATTATATAAAAAATATTATAAAATATAACAAACCTCCAAAAGAGTTGATAGATATAAATGTAAGAAGTGACTATTCAACTCTGCAAAATATTATCTATACAAACAATAAACTCAATGGAAACTTTGAAACTATAAAATCTCTTATAGGTGGAGAAACTGTATCTCTTAGCTCCTTAGTACAAGATTTTAGTGCTTTAGATATAAGTAATGAAGAGAACTTCAAATCACTTCTTTTTTATCTTGGTCTTATTACTATAGACTCGGTAGGACTAGAGATAGCATTTAAAGTACCAAATGAAACAATCAAACGTATAGATATAGATTTCCTAAAAGGTGCACTTGTATCTAAAAATATTTTTACCCCTAGAACAGACCATATCAATAAATCTTTAGTAGAGTTTGCTAGAAGTGGAGATATAGAAGTTTTTAAACTATTATCTTCTTTTATCAAAGAGTCTACCTCTATAAGAGATTATATAAATAATGAACAAAGTATAAAAGTTATGCTTCTTGCTTATCTTTCACTTACTCCTATATTTATAGTAAAATCAGAACTAGAACTCAATCAAGGATTTGCAGATTTAACATTGCTTCCTTTAAACCCTTATGTAGAACATTATGGATTGATAGAACTCAAATATATAAAGAGAGAGGTAAAAAATTATAAAAAAGTTTTACCCTCTTTAGTGGAACAAGCAACCCAACAGTTAGAACAATATCAAAACGATAAAATCCTTCAACCCTATAAAAAACTACAATTTCATAAGATAGTTATGATTTTTTGGGGTTGGGAACTTGTTGAGATAAAAAAAGTATAAAAGGAAAAATAGATGAAGAAAATTATTGTATCAACAATATTGTTAGCACCGTTATTATTTGCAGATGTAACTGCCACAGGGATAGGAGAAACATCTTCTAAAGCTAAAAAGGAGGCTCTTTCTGCTTTGAGTCAAGTTATAAAGAGTGATGTTCGTACTCATATAGAGATGATAGATAAGGAGATAGATTCAAAATATAAGACAGATACACTCTCAAATATTACAGTTAGCTCCAATCTTCCTATATTGGGGACAAAATTTATCACTTTAGAGAGTGCTACAAACTACAAAGTAGAAGCGAAACTTATCTCTAAAAATGTGAATAAACTCTATACAAAAGAGTTACAACGTTTAAAAAATGAGATACGCTCAAATATTCAAGAGATAAGAGCCTCAAAACACTCCGATAGTGATAAAATCATACTGTATCAAAAAATAGATTCACTTCTTAAAGAGTATAATAGATATGAGAGTGTTGCTACTATTTTAGGGATTAAAGGATTAAAACGTCCTCTTATCACTCTTGCAAAAGTAGAAAGTAAAATCTTAACACTTCGCTCAAATATCAACTCTTTAGAGATGGCAACAACTATTTTAGCAGAGAGTTTTCAAAATAGAGCTATATTTGTTGCTCCTCCTACACTAGACCACAACTCAAATGTAGCACAGTTTGGTTCTGTTTTTCAAAAGATGTTACGCTCTAAAATAAAATATAGTAGTAGATATAAAAAAGCAAAATATATATTAGAGGGGGTCTACTCTCTTAGTAAAAAAGCTATGATACTTAACTACCAGTTGGTCGATGCTACTACAAAAGATATAATAAGTTCAAAAACGATTAAGATAAATAAAAAAGCATATTCTCATCTTATCACAAAATCAAAGTCAGTAGATTTCAACACACTTTTAAAATCTGGCATAGCACAATCAAGTGATTTAAAAGTCTCTTTAAGTTCAAACAGAGGAACACAGCAGTTACTTTTTTAGTGATGGTGAAGATGTTGAGCTATTTGTGAAGTTGAACAAAAAAGGGTATCTTTATATAGTTGGTTATACGCAAACAAAAAATGGTAAATTTTCCTATCTTTTAGAGCTTAGTGAGGGGCATAATGATAGTAGGTTTCTTAAGTTTATAAATGCAGATGATGCTTCGAGATGGATAAGTTTAGGGGTGTTTGAAGTTGCAAAACCTTTTGGGATAGAAAGCTTACAGGTGATAGCATCAAACAAAAAGATAAAAAAACTTCCTAAAACTCACTATGATGAAGATTTAGAGTATTATGTTATCTCAACAAATATCAAAAAAGCTTTAGCTACTGCACGAGGATTACGACCTAAAAGAGGGAAAAAAGTTGAAACAAGTGAAGATGTTTTGAGTTTTAGAACTATAAAATAGAGAAAAGGAAAAAAAGATGACAAAAACACACGTAGATGGTATGCTCATAGAGATGATAACTCCAAAAGTAAAACAGATAGAGGAGAAGTTTGGCAATGGAGAGGCTTTAACACAAGATGATATAAATACTTTACTGTTAAAATCTCAATACAACCACATAAACCATTTAGATATGAAACTAGATGAGGTGACTGCTGATGTTGCTAGTTTAAAAGGTGAGTTTAATGAGTTAAAAGGTGAGTTTAATGAGTTAAAAGGTGAGTTTAATGAGTTAAAAAATGAATTTAAGATTTTTAAAATGGAGATAAATAACGATTTTAGTTTACTTAGAGTGGAGATAATGGCAGAAAATGAGAAACGATTTGGCTCAATGGACGCAAAGTTTGAGTCACTTAGAACTGATATTCAAACAACTATAAACAACACTATGAAATGGTACATCGGTGGCACAGGTGTTATCTTGGTAGCACTAAAATCTCTTGATATTTTTGTAAAATAAAAAAGGAAAAAAAGATGACAAAAACACATGTAGATGGTATGCTCATAGAGATGATAACTCCAAAAGTAAAACAGATAGAGGAGAAGTTTGGCAATGGAGAGGCTTTAACTCAAGATGATATAAATACTTTACTGTTAAAATCTCAATACAACCACATAAACCATTTAGATATGAAACTAGATGAGGTGACTGCTGATGTTGCCAGTTTAAAAGTGGAATTTAATACTTTTAAACTAGAGATAAATAACGATTTCAGACTCCTCCGAGAAGAGTTCCAAACCTTCAAAATGGAGATAATGGCAGAAAATGAGAAACGATTTGGCTCTATGGACGCAAAGTTTGAATCACTTAGAACTGATATTCAAACAACTATAAACAACACTATGAAATGGTATATCGGTGGCACAGGTGTTATATTGGTAGCACTAAAATCCCTTGATATATTTGTAAAATAAAAGGACAAAAATGAAACACATCCTCCTACTAGCACTCCTACTAACAACCACACTCTTCGCCTCAACAGAGGCTATCCTAAAACTAGACACAAAAGCTCATACAGGAATAATACAAGATATCATAGTCACAAAAAGTGGTGATATAATAAGTGCAAGTGATGATAAAACCATAAGAGTATTGGATAGTAAAACTGGTTTAGAAAAAAGTAAGATTTTAGGGCAAATAGGGAATGGAAGTGAAGGAAAAATCTATGCCATAGCACTAAGTAATGATGAAAAATATTTGGCTGTTGGGGGATTTTTAGATAAGCCAGCTAATAGTGGAGATATCCGAATCTACAACTACCAAACAAAACAACTCCTAAAAATCTTAAAATCTCATACAAATATAGTTAATGACCTAGCCTTTAGCAAAGATGGCAGATACCTTATATCTGGTTCATCAGACAAAAGTGCAAAGATATGGGATGTGAAAAATAGTTTCAAACTCAAAGATACGATAAAATTTCATACAAGAGCTGTCTATGGAGTAAAGATAGTGAAAAAAAACTCTCGCTGCTTTGCAGTTACAGCAGGAGATGATAATAAAATAGCACTTTATGATATACAAAAAAGAAAAATTATCACCTCTCATAAAAGTAACTCTATGCTTAGTTACCTAGCTACAAATAGCAAAAAACAGCATATAGCAGTATGTGGAACTGGTAGAGAGGTAAAGATATATGACTTCTCTCTTCATCTTCTAAAAACTATACAGAGTGAAACAATGCCTACTGGTCTTGCCTACAACAAAGAGTTTTTGATAGCTGGAACAGGTGATTATCCTTGTAATGTAAATATCTATAAAATAGCAAACAACTATAAACTCTACTCAAGTTTCAAAAAACATACAAATCTAACTATGGCAGTAGCCTTTTTAGATAACCATACAGCGATAAGTGGAGGGGGAAATAACAGTGAGATATATGTTTGGGATATAAAGAGTAAAAAAATAAAAACTAAGATAGAGGGTGTAGGAGAGAGAATTTTGAGTGTAGGGATAGATGGTGATGAGATAGCTTGGGGGAATAAATGGACAGGAGATAGTCATACAGTAGGAAGTAAATTTCAAAAATCGATAAACCTAAAAACATTTAAAATATCTACAAATATCTCAAAAAAACATTTTAATCGTATAAAAACAACTCATAACTCCTACACACTCTCTCATAGTCAAGGTGGGGAGTATGGTTATGGGGATGGCGTTTTAAATATAAAAAAGAGTGGAGTTATAAAGAGTAGTATCGTTAAAAGTTCTACTAATGGACTAGGACATAACTGTTACGGATTTTATAAAAACTACATCATCTCAGGTGGTGCAAGTGGTCATCTAAAAATCTACAACTTAGAAGGAAAAGAGATAGCCTCTTTAGTAGGGCATACTGGAACTATATGGAGTATAGCAGTAGATGGAGATAGGTTAGTGAGTGGGAGTGATGACCAGAGTGTTAAGGTTTGGGATTTAAAAAAAATAAATCAAGAGTTAAAAATAGATGAAAATTATCTCAAAGATATTATTAAAGCAACACAATGGACAAGAACAGAAGTTATTGAAAAAGCTGATTTTATTTTAGAAAAAACAGGTCAAAGTATTTATAAAACATCTATTTTTCCTATCCTTTCACTTTTTATAAGCAAAGACAACGAATATATAGCTTGGAGTAAAAGCGGTTACTTCACATCAAGTGCAGGTGGAGATAAATATGTTGGGTATCATATAAACCAAGGTGCAAACAGAGAAGCAAAATATGTAGGAAGTGATAAATATTTTGATACTCTGTATCGTCCCGATATTATAGGTTATATCGTTCAAACTGGTAGTGAGAAAAAAGCTATAAAGTTTGCAAGTAGAACAAGAAAAGTAAAAACAGTAGATATAGCATCTTCCCTTCCTCCTGTTGTGACACTTGTCGGCAAAGATAGAGTAACTACCTCTAAAAATAGCATCACTATAAAATATATGCTAGAGTCAAAAGAGCCTATCACAAAAACGGTTATAACTATAAATGGTAAAACACTCTCTAAACGAGCTTTAAAACGTAAAAAAAGTGGTAACTCAAAAACAGTTACGATAGAGTTAGAAGATGGAGAGAACATCATCGCTATTAAAGCAAGAAATAGATTTGCATTTAGTGATGAAGTGCTTGTTTATGTTACAAAAAAATCAAGAAGAAAAACTATATTTAAACCAACACTTTATCTTTTAAGTATAGGTGTAAGTAAATATAAAAATAGCGAGTACAACTTAGGTCTAGCCGACAAAGATGCAAAATCTATAACAGCGATGTTCAAAAAACAGCAAGGAAAAATCTACAAAAAAGTTGTCACAAAAACACTTTTAAATGATAATGCGATAAGTGATAATATCTTTGATGCTCTTGATTGGATAGAGAGAGAGGTAACGAGTAAAGATGTAGCCATAATCTTTATAGCTGGTCACGGTGTAAATGATGACAAAGGAAACTACTACTTTTTAAGCCACGATGCAAACTTAGATAGACTCAGAAGAACTTCAGTAAAATGGGCAGAGATACAAGACACCACAAGCAACCTCCCATCAAAAGTGATACTCCTCGCCGACACATGCCACAGTGGAGGCATAACAGGAAAAAGAAGAGATATAACAAGTGCAGTAAAATCTATAATGAACAGCGGAAGTGGAAGCATAATAATGACAGCAACAACAGGAAGCGGTTACAGTTATGAGCAGAAGAGTTGGGGTCACGGAGCATTTACAAAAGCTATCTTAGAGGGATTAGGAAAAGCAAAAGCTGATTATAATGAAGATAGAACTATCAGTATAAAAGAGATAGATCTGTATGTAACAGATAGAGTAAAAAAACTTACAAAAGGGAAGCAGAAACCTACAACTATTATCCCAAATAGTGTGCCTGATTTTGCTTTAGGGGTGAAGTAGATGAAAAGAAAGCTAATAAGCTTCGACTGGGCAATAAAGAGAATATTAAGAAGTAAAAGATAGCGAAAAACCTACTTGATGTTTTAGATGTTGCAACTATATCTTTAAAAACAGGTTTAAGTATAGAAGAAGTTAAAAACTTAAAATAGGGAGAGTGAACTATGACTACTCAACAAAAAAAAGATAACATTATCATAACAGGTGCAAATGAAAACAATTTAAAAAATATCAACTTAACTATACCAAAAAATGAGTTAGTAGTTATGACAGGTATAAGTGGAAGTGGAAAATCTACATTAGCTTTTGATACACTCTATGCAGAGGGACAGCGTCGCTATATGGAGTCACTCTCCTCCTATGCAAGACAGTTTCTTGACCGTGTAGGCAAACCAGATGTTCAAAAGATAGAGGGGCTTACTCCAGCTATCGCCATAGACCAAAAAACAACCTCTAAAAATCCTCGCTCTACGGTGGGGACTATTACTGAGATATATGATTATTTTAGGCTTTTATATGCTCGTGTAGGGGTGCAACATTGTCATAAATGTAAAAAAGTTATCTCTCAGATGTCTGCTTCAGATATTATCGCTGAGGTTGCTAAACTTCCAGAGGGTGCAAAACTTGTTCTTTTAGCACCACTTGTAAGAGAGAAAAAGGGTGCATATAGTGATATGCTAGACTCTTTACTCCATAAAGGGTATGTTCGTGCACAGATAGATGGAGTAATGGTTCGTTTAGATGAAGATATAGAGCTTTCAAAAACAAAAAAACATACTATAAAAGTGGTTATAGATAGAGTGGTTGTTAAAGAGGAGAACAAAGAGCGTATAGCTGATGATGTAGAAAAATCTTTACAAGAGAGTTATGGTGAACTAGAGATAGAGATACTTAACTATGAAAAACTAGGTTTGAAAACTTCTCATATTCACTACTCAGAGCATAATGCCTGTTTCGATTGTAAGATAAGTTTTGATGCACTTGAACCTCTCTCTTTCTCCTTTAACTCACCAAAAGGGGCTTGTAGTGAGTGTGATGGTTTAGGTCTTCGTTATAGTTTAGATGTAGAGAAGATTATAGATAGTGAATTAAGCATAGAAAAAGGTGCTGTAAAAATTGTGTATGGTTTTAACAAAGGGTACTATTTTACTTTTTTAAAGGGGTTCTGTACTCAAAATGGTATAGATATAACTGTTCCATATTCAGAGTTAGCCGAGCATCAACAAAAAGCGATACTGCATGGAAATATAGATGAGGTTACTTTTTTATGGAAAAAACATGAGGTAAAACGAGTTTTTCAAGGGATTATCTCTATCGCTTACGATATGCTCAAAGATGAGAAAGAGTTAAAAGATTATATGACCGAAAAGGTGTGTGATGTTTGTGGAGGGAATAGACTAAAATTAGAGTCTTTAGCTGTAAAGGTTGGAGAGAAGGGAATATCTGAACTTTTAGAGATGCCGATAGAGAAAACATACAACTGGTTTCAAGATAGAAAGAATTTTAACTATTTAGATACTCAAAACACTCAAGTAGCACAACCGATATTAAATGAGATACGAGAGCGACTCTACTTTCTTTTTGATGTTGGTTTAGGATATATCACTTTAGGAAGAGATGCTAGAACTATAAGTGGTGGAGAGGCACAACGTATACGTATAGCTTCACAGATAGGTTCAGGGCTGACAGGTGTGTTATATGTTTTAGATGAACCAAGTATAGGGCTTCATGAGAGAGATACTCAAAAACTTATCCGTACTCTTCGCTCACTTCAAGAGAAGGGAAACTCTGTTATCGTTGTTGAGCATGATAAAGAGACTATTGAAAATGCTGATTTTATTATTGATATAGGAGAGGGTGCTGGAAAGTTTGGTGGAGAGGTTGTTTTTAGTGGTACTTTAGAGCAACTAAAAAAAGCAGATACTCTTACTGCTGATTATCTTTATGGACGCAAAAAGATAGAGTATTTTTATAGACGTAAACAGAAAAACTACTTAGAGATAAATAATGTTACTCTAAACAATATAAAAAATCTCAATGTAAAGATACCTTTAAATAATTTTGTCTGTATTACAGGTGTAAGTGGAAGTGGTAAAAGTTCTCTTATGCTTCAAACACTTCTACCAACAGCAAGAGAGATACTCAATCATGCAAGAAAAGTAAATAAAATTGCAGGGGTTGAGGTTAAGGGTTTAGAGTATGTAGATAAAGTGATATATCTTGACCAAACTCCCATAGGAAGAACCCCAAGAAGTAACCCTGCAACCTATACAGGTGTGATGGATGAGATACGTTCACTTTTTAGTAAAACAAAAGAGGCTCAAATACGAGGTTACACAACCTCGCGTTTTAGTTTTAACCTTAAAGGTGGACGTTGTGAGAAGTGTCAAGGAGAGGGAGAGATAAAGATAGAGATGCACTTTTTGCCAGATATAAATGTAAAATGTGATAGCTGTAATGGAAAAAGATACAATCAACAAACTTTAGAGGTTTTATATAAAGGTAAAACGATAGCAGATGTTTTAGCGATGAGTGTTGATGAAGCTTTTACATTTTTTGAGCCGATACCAAAGATAAACTTGAAGATGAAAACATTGGTAGATGTTGGTTTAGGCTATATCACCTTAGGACAAAATGCAGTGACTCTCTCAGGAGGGGAAGCACAACGTATAAAACTGAGTAAAGAGTTAAGTCGTAAAGATACAGGAAAAACTCTTTATATCTTAGATGAACCAACAACAGGTCTTCATTTTGCTGATGTTGATAGATTGACAAATGTGTTACATAAATTTGTAGAGTTAGGAAATAGTATGTTGATAATAGAACATAATCTTGATATGATTAAAAATGCTGATTGGGTTATAGATATGGGTCCAGAGGGTGGTGCTGGTGGTGGGCTTGTTATAGCAGAGGGAACACCAGAGGATTTGGCAAAAAATTATGAAAATATGGGTTCATATACTGGTAAATATCTAAAAAAGGAGTTGGCACTTCATGAGTAAAATATATATAGTTCTTATAGTTCTGTTTTTAAGTGGTTGTGATAGTAATATCTTTGATACTAAAAATGATGTAGAGCATCAAAAGAGAGCTTTACAAAAAGAGAAAGATATAGCGATGAAAAAGCTTTCCGATAAGTTAAAGATGGAATTAGCGATACTAAACTCTAAAAAAGAGTTGGCTACACTTGAGTATAAAAGAGAGATAGAGCTTAAAAAAATAGAGTCTAGTTCAAAAAAAGAGATGGCAAAATTTGAATCTAAAAAAGAGTTATTGCTAATAGAAAAAAATCAAGAGTTAGCAAAGATTCGTATGAAAGTTGAGTTAGAAAAACAGAAATCTATTTTAGAACAGGAGAAGAAAGAGGCTCTTTTTCAACAAAAGATGCAACAGATAGACCAGATAAACAATATGGAACTAAAACGCTATCTTATGATAATCTTAGCTTTACTTGTAGTTGTGAGTAGTTTTTTTATCTTTTACTATTTTAAGAAGAGACGTGAAGATAAACTTTTGGCATATAATGATAACTTAGAGAAATATTTTCGTCAAAAAGAGAATGATACTAGAGTGCGCATAGCTGAAAAGCTTTTAGATACTATCAGTTCTGGTAATCTTGATAAGTCTCAAGAAAATCAGCTTATAGGTGTTTTGAGTGGAGAGAGAGATGTTCCTATGATTGAAAAAAAAGAGGAAAAATATGATGAAATAGAACTTATTGCTGAGGTTAATCCAAAGGATTAGCCTCTAATTATAAACCACCATCATAAAGATACCAATCGGCTTCATAGCTAGGTTCAACTTTTTTACCTAACACAGCCTCTTGATTTTTTCTATAAAAATCGTAATTCTCTTCATATTTTTTCCATGAAGAGGCTTTTCCTGCACCTATATCTTTTTGAAGTTGTATAAACCCTTCTAAAATAGATTCAGGACGAGGCATACAGCCATTTACATACATATCAACAGGAAGATAATCTTCAAGTTTTTTAATAGTATTGTAAGAGTCCCAATACATCCCACCATTAACCGTACAGCTTCCTAATGCTAATATATATTTAGGATTTGACATCTGTTCGTAAGTTCTTATGATACGACGTAAAGTTTTATAAGAGCAGTACCCAGAAACTATAATAACATCAGCTTGTCTAGGAGTAGCTGCTCCACGAATCCCTAACCGTTCTGCATCATAACGAGAGGTAAAAGTAGGGGGCATCTCAATAGCGCCACATCCTGTTCCATAAGCAAGTACAAATATAGAACGTTTACGAAACCAGTTCATTAAAAAATCTACACTATTTTTATGCGAAGTGTCGGAGTTTAAATCTCCCTCTAAAGTACGTTGTTCTTGTAAAAATCCTGTTTCCATTTTTAACTCCAAATTTTTAATATATCTTCTAATCTATCATCACCATAAAAATACTCTTCTAATAGTGGTTTTATTTTATATTCTAAAATAAAATCTAAATCATCTTTATCTTGAATATTCATGAAATAACTATGTCCTAAAAGATAATCTTCACCTATACTCTCTTTTATCTTTGTATTTAAAGTTTCAAAAAGAGTTTTAGCAGGTGGAAATTTGATAAGTTTAGCATTTGGTTGCATCTTTAAAAAAGTAAATCGTCGTCTTAGTGCTATATCTATAAGAGCAATAGATTTGTCAGTAGTATTCATTGTTCCAATGATATAAAGATTTGAAGGGATTTTAAAAAGTTTTTTAGAGTAGGGTAAAGTTATTTCTAAAATATCTCTTTTATCTTCTTCTATAAGGGTTATAAGTTCACCAAATATTTTAGAGATATTCCCTCTGTTTATCTCATCTATAATGAGGTAGTAGTTTTGTTCTATATCTTTACTTGCTATACTACAAAATGTTTTAAAAATACCATCTTGAAGAGTTATATTGCCATCAGCATTAGGTCTAAAACCCTCTATAAAATCTTCATAACCAAAACTTTGATGAAATGTTATAAATTTTACTCTATCTTTAAGTTCTGAAATATCTACATTGTCAATATAACTATTATTTTTTATAGTTTCAAATATCTCTTTTTCGGATAATTCCTTTTCTTCTATGAGAGTGATGATTTTTTTTGTATTATGTGTTTTACCTACTCCTGGTGAGCCGTATAGGAGGATATTCTTTGTTTTTATTGTTGTTATTTTTAACTGAGATTGGATTATAATGTCCTTTGTATTAGTAAAGATAATATTCTCTTTATTTTGTTTGTTAAATATATTTTTCAATACTCTCTTCGCATCGTTTGTTGTAAAACTAGAATGTAATTCTAATATATCTAAGTTTTCTCTAACTATGACTTTTATTGGATATTGTTCATTATTATTAAAAATTTTAAAAAAATATGTTGCATTATTAAGAGAAAAAAAATCAGGATTATTTTTATATTTTCTTATTGTTTGAATTATTTTTTTATATTGTAAATAATACTTAAATCTTCTTGCTCCACTTCTAAGGTCATTAAAAGTAGATTCACTTTTAAAAGTATGATATTTATCAAACTCTTTTTGAAAACTATTGTCTTCATTTGAAAACATTATAAGTTTATTTTCATCAGATAAATTTTTATATCTATCTATATAACCTAATATTTTAATCTTATTTTCACTAACATAACTAGGATAAGTATTTAAACTATTATCTGCAAATCCTATTTTAATTAAGTATTCTTTGTAATTATTATAATCAATCATATTATTCTCTCCGTTCTTTTTTTCATTTCACGAATAAAGTCACTATATCCACCATCAAATTCTAAATCCAAACTTTTCATCTGTAATTTTATCAAATTATCTCCCTCTCCAAGTCTTAACTGCTCATCTATATCAAAAAGATATTTTGGATATAAAAGCATTGTATTTTTCTTTTGAAAATTAATACCATAAGTAAACATTTGGTATTTATCTTGTACTGATAGGTCACTTCTTGAATCTATCTTTTTATATTTAGTATCTATTATTATTGTTGAAGTTATGATATCTGGTTTTAAATATAAATTACCAAATTTTTTGGAGTGTTGGAGTTGTGTTGAACTATCTATTTCTATATAGAGTTTTCCTACAAATTTTTCAAAAACTTCTGCCATATCAAATAAAAATGCAAAACTTTGCTCCTTTGATGTTTCTGCTAAAGGTATCAGTTTTTTTAGTAACATTAATGTTATTTTATAGCTTTGTTCATATCTAGTATTTAAACGATTAAAATCAATGGTAAGATTTTTTATATCAAAATGTATGTTTTGTACTTCATCTAAAATAGCTTCACATCTATAAAGATTTTTATAAGAGCTAAATTTTTGAAAAGTTTTTATGGCATAGAAAAAAAATCTGTTCAGTTCATTATCCATAGAAAATTCATCAAATTCACAATAAATATTTTGATGATAGAAGTTACTAAAATTTTTCTCTACAACATATTTCCCACGAAGAACTTTTAAGTTCTTCTCTTGAGTTATATAGGTTTTAAATATACCTTTTTTTAATTGCTCTAAAAGCCCATCACTAAAAAGTTTTATGAATATTTCAAAAAGTTGATTTTTTTCTGTTTTTGAGCTACTGATTGTTTCATTTTTAAGATTAATATCATAGCTATATGAAAGCATATAGATGAAAATATTAAGATTTTGTGTTGTAGTATCTACTATTTTTGGAATTATAAAGTAGGCTTGATTATTAATATATAAAAATCCACAATAGTTTTTGATTTTAATGCCATTAAAACATTGTTCAAAATAGCGATGAAGAATAGGTGTTCTCTGAATATAATCGTTTAATTCAATAGGGATAATTTTGTTTTCATAAAGATAATTCAATGAAATCTACCTCTCCTTAAAATATATCTGTATAATAGTTGTTTCCTCCTTAGAGATGTGTGAAATTTTAGTTCTCTCTATCGCTATTATGTTATAATTTCTTAAGAATTAAAGAGAAAAGGTCAAATATGGAAGATATATTATATGCTCCGTGGCGGGATGAATATATAGCTGGTGATAAGATTGATGGTTGTGTCTTTTGTCATATAAGTAGTCATGCTAAAGATGATGAAAAACTTCATGTTTTATATCGGGATGAACACTGTTTTATAGTTATGAACCGTTATCCCTATACCCCTGGGCATTTTATGATTATTCCCCATACACATACAGATAAACTTGAAGATTTAGACCCAAAAGTATGGTTACATATAAGTGAACTTGCTCAAAAAAGTGTACGACTCTTAAAAGAGGGGTTCAATGCTCAAGGGGTAAATATAGGAATGAATTTAGGTAAATCAGCTGGAGCAGGGATAGCTGAGCATATACATATGCACCTAGTTCCTCGTTGGGAGAGAGATACAAATTTTATAACTTCTATCGCTCAAACAAGAGTTTATTCAACTGATTTTGAGAAGATTTTTTTTAAAATTAAAAAACTTTTACCGAAGTATATCTATTAATCTATAATAGATGTAATAAAAAATAAGGTTTATTCAGTATAATTAAGACAAAAATTAAAACATATCGGAGATAAAATGGGTGTAAGTATAGGTCTAGTAGGACTTCCAAATGTAGGTAAATCAACAACTTTCAATGCTTTAACAAAAGCGCAAAATGCAGAAGCAGCAAACTATCCGTTTTGTACAATAGAGCCAAATAAAGCAGTAGTTCCTGTTCCAGATAAACGTCTTAAAGAGTTAGCAAAAATTGTTAATCCTGAAAAAATTCAATACTCTACTTTAGATTTTGTAGATATTGCTGGTCTTGTAAAGGGTGCATCTAAAGGTGAAGGTTTAGGAAATAAATTTTTATCTAATATTCGTGAAACAGAGGTTATTTTACATATTGTTAGATGTTTTGATGATGAAAATATTGTGCATACTGAGGGAAGTATAGACCCTTTACGAGATGTTGAAATTATTGAAACTGAACTTATTTTAGCAGATATTGAAGTGTTGTCTAATAGAATAGATAGACTTAAAAAACAAGCTAAAGCAGATAAGGGAGCTAAAGCATCATTAGAGATGGCGGAAGAGCTTTTAGAGTTTTTAGCAGATGGAAATATGGCTAGAAACTTTAAAGATGCTGATAGTGAGATATATGAACAACTCAATCAAGAGGTACGATTTTTAACTCAAAAAGAGATTATGTATGGTGCAAATGTTGATGAAGAGGGTCTTGATGATGAGGAATCTGATACAGTTGACAATGATTATGTAAAAGCACTAAAAGAACATGCTCAAAAAAATGGTTCAGAGATTATAAAAATTTGTGCGAAAGTGGAAGAGGAACTTGTTGGTCTTGATGATGAAGAAGCGGAAGAGTTTCTAGCTGAACTTGGTATAGCTGAATCTGGACTTGACCAAATTATCCATAAAGGATTTGCTAAACTTGGACTTATGAGCTATTTTACTGCTGGTGTAAAAGAGGTTCGTGCTTGGACTATTAAACAAAATTCAACTGCTCCACGTGCAGCAGCAGCTATTCATAATGACTTTGAAAAAGGTTTTATTCGTGCTGAGGTTATCGCTTATGAGGATTTTGTAGCATTAGGGGGCGAAGCAAAAGCAAAAGATGCTGGTAAGATGCGTTTAGAGGGAAAAGAGTATATCGTTCAAGATGGCGATGTTATGCACTTTAGATTTAACGTATAATTTTAAGAAACTATAAGTATCTATAAAAGCCCATAATTACTGGCTTTTATAGTAGTTTGATACCCTATGTTTTTAGGGTATCAATTTTAAAGGATTATGATGAACCAATATGGACTTCCACACCAAAATCTTTATATCCTACATCTCCCTTTAATGTTTTGTATCTATATTTTGTTACAAATACAAAATGATATTCTATCTTAAAGGTTGTATGACTTCCATATCTGTATTTCATTCTCTCTACTCCTCTCTAATATTATATCAGTTTCGAGCAATAGTGAGATAAATTTGTCTGCCTATAAGGTGGAGGTTTCAATCTTTTTTAGAGACTAATAAATATGCTAATATTTGACTAATAGGCGATATTCACCTATAATATATAAAAAACTAAAAAGGGTTTGTCTTTGACACAACAACAAATCAGTAAATTATTGGATGTACCAGATAGAACTCTAAGGGATTGGAAGAATAATAGACATAGATTATATAGTCTATTGGAGTCTTTAGAGTACAATGAAGCAAAACAAAAGATAAATGTAGTAGATACTGATGATGTGATTATTTTTAATCCAAAAAATTATTCTACTAATTTGTTTTGGCAAACAAATGAAACAAGTAGGCAAAAAGTATATGCTATCATCTCAAATTATCTATCTACTATGAATAAAGATGATATTAAAAGATTATGTGATGAATTTGGTAAAAGTATGGTAAAAGGTGTTTTATTAGATAAATATAAAAAGATATACAAAAAAGGTTATATAGCTATAAGTGGTATAGATATACCTTTAAGTGGCAAGTTTACTCAGAACGATATATATAAACAACTATTAGGTATAATTAATGACTGTTAATGTTAAAAAAGCTATTGAAAAGATTTATAATAATGATATATTTGATGAAGAGTTGTACTTCGTAGGAGGTACAGCTCTTAGCTTTTATCTAAATCATAGAATTTCAGAAGATATAGATATAGTATCAAGTTCAACACTAAACCATAGAAAGATTATACCAAGTATGAGTGTCATAGGAGCTACAAAATTTCAAGATGAAAATGTAACGGCTCTTAGAATGGCAGGACTCTTTCCTGATGAATATATGATAAAGTTTGTACTAGATGATGTAAAGCTAGAGTTTTTTCAAGCAAATAGACCTATTCAAAAAGAGATATTATCTCAAGCTACTTTTACTAATTTTAAAAACACAAAGCTAAAAATCCTAGATTTAAAATCTATTGCCAAACTGAAGTTAGTGGCACTTATAATGCGAGATAAATCAAGAGACCTATTTGATTTTAGTGCTATTTTAAAATATGATGTGCTTAGTGAAGATGAGATTATTGAATTATTCTCAAAAATTGAAAATAAAATAAAATCAACTTATGATATAATCAACTTTATTAAATCAAAAAAAGAACCTATGGATGATGAAGCAGTTTATCTTGATGAAACACATAGAGTAGATTTGACTTTTGAAGAGATAAAAAAAGAAGTGATTTCTAAATTGTACAAATAGCAAAATTCATAGATTGATATCGTACATTGATACCATACTCCTTTGAAATACTGTTTACAAGGGGTCTAACGTATAATAAAAAAGAGATTAAGGTTAAGAATTTTATCTTAACCTTAGTTATTTCTAGCTACTAAAGAAGCAACTCTTGTTTGCTCCCCTCTAAGATTTGTATCATATCTCTCTTCATAATAGATAATCTCTAATCCTATAAAAGCGTGTAGTAATTCATTTTCTCTTAATAAAAATTCTGGATTTGATGGTTGGATAAAATCTCCATGTGCAACTATAAAAGTTTCAAAAATAACCACTCCACCATGTGTAAGAGATTCTTTGATTTGAGGGAATAATCTTCTGTTTAGATAGTTTACATTTACGATTAAATCATATCTATCAACAGCTAAATTATATGTATCTAAATCTGTTTCTATCTTGTTTACATTGTTACTATTTTTTATTTTACCTAGAGCATAATCGCTTAAATCGACAGCATCTACTACAAACCCTTTATCGGCTAAAAAGTGAGTATTTCTTCCTATTCCACACGCTATATCTAAGGCATTTCCAACATTTACTTCATCTATATATTTTTCAACAATAGGTTCAGTATGTGTACGTGTAGGCTTCTCAACATGACGTTTGTTCCATCGTTCTTTATCTTCTAACATATTTTTTTACTCCTTTTTATATTATATTTATAACTTGTAATTTAACTAAAAGTTGACCATCTTTTTTATATATATCAAGTTTTGTATCGATAGGTGCTTTCTGTTTTTTTAGAATTCCCTGTACAGAGTGTAAAACATGTAAAAAACTTTGAAACATCGGTGTAACGATATAATCTATATGGTCATTTTTTAAAATTTTTGCAAGTGCCTCTATTGCACAGTAGTAAACACTTTTATTTATAGAACGTTGAATAAGGTAATCGTGCATAATATGAATATTTTCTTTTAAGACATCTTTATCATCTTGTGTTAAGATTTTATTTTCATTTGCTCTTTGTATATTATGCTCTATCTCATCTTCTATATTGTGGTTTTGTTTATCTATAAGAGAGTCTATATCTGGACATATATGAGAAAGATTGTGCCACAGTTCACTGTTATCTAATCTTGTATTATCTGTACTATAAGTATATTTTTTATCCTCAAAATAGTCGTGACTTAAAGCTTTTATTAGTTGAATAACAATATTTAGATAGATAAATTTATCATCTTTATTGTTATCAAACTCTATCCCTGTATGTGAAATAATTGGTTTTGGACCAACATATTTTAGTTCCATAATGACTCCCTATTGTTTCTTGTTTAATATCGTAAGCATAACATAACTATTTCAGTTTTCTAATAAAAACAACTTTTAAATAGTTACTCTCTTTAAATTTATTCGATACTTTAAAATCTTTTGGAAGAGAAAAACTCTCCTCTACTTTATATCTGCCTTTTAGTTCTTTAAATGCACGAGCGATAAAGTCTCTAAATGTCATCATACTAAAGTTTGCAGCATTCGTAGAAGCAACGATAATACCATTTTTATTTGTTATCTGTATAACCTCTTTTAAAAGATTGACATAATCTTTATTTGCACTAAAAGTATGTTTTTTTGAACGAGCAAAACTAGGAGGGTCTACTACAACCATATCAAAAGTTATCTTTTTACGTACAGCATACTTAAAATAGTTAAAGAGGTCTTCGACAATAATATTTTGATGTGTTAGGTCTATATTGTTAAGAGTAAAATGCTCTTTTGTTTTAGGAAGAGAGCGTTTTGCAAGGTCTATACTTGTTGTTTCTTTTGCTCCACCTAAAGCTGCATAGATAGAAAAAGCACCTGTATAGGAGAAAGTATTTAAAACTGTTTTCCCTTTTGCATATCGCTCTTTAATAGCAAGTCTTACATCTCTTTGGTCTAAAAATATTCCAACCATAGCTCCATCATCAAGGTATATTGCAAAATTCACACCATTTTCTTTGATAACAATAGGGGCTTCAGCTCTCTCTCCACAGATAAAGTCATCTGCATCATCAAGATATTTTCCTTTCCCATCAAAACGTTTTTTTTGATAGATACCTTTATAGTTAACACTCTCTTTTAAAGCTTCTAAAATAGCATCTTTAAGTTCATATATCCCTATACTATACCAAGTTATCATATAAAAACCATCAAAATAATCGATGGTTAAACCACCAATTCCATCACCTTCGCCATTAAAAACTCTAAAGGCTGTTGTTTCACTACTTTTAAAAAAATCTTCTCTATACTTTATAGCAGATTTTATCTTAGAGATAAAAAAGTTTTTCTCTATTTTAGTAGTCTTTATATTATCTAATATCCAACCAAATCCTTTGTTTTGGATACCATAGTAACCCTTAGAAATAAATCTATTTTTAGAGTCTATAAGATTTAGAAGAGTACCTTCCTCTTTAATCTTACTCCAATCAACAATAGCCTCTTTTAAAATGAGCGGGTAACCATCTTTATATTTCTCTATATATTCCTGCTTTATAACTACATCTATCTCTTGATACATAACTCTCCTTTTTGAACTATATTTTAGTAATTTACTTTTTAAGTACTGATTTTATATCTAATGGCAACTTTATAATAAATCTTGCACCAGTATAAGATTGGTTTTTATAAGAATAACTATAATTATCTACATCTATCTCTCCATGAAGATGTTTTGTAATTATAGCTTCTGTCATATAAAGACCTATGCCTGTACCTTGTGACTTATGTTTTGTTGTGAAGTAGGGTTCAAATACCTTTTCTAAAATATCTGCACTCACTCCTCCTCCATTATCTATTATCTCTATATTCACAAAATCATCTTTTTGGTATACATTAATAAAAATAAGTTTAAGAGTGTCTCTTGGTAAAACTATCAGAACATCTTTAGCATTTTTGATTATATTAAGCATCGCTTGAGTGAGTTCATTTTCCAATGTTGTCACCTC